>Ga0123342_1008074_pt1 | contig 13498 bp, 12 predicted proteins | sample Turbeawhitnodule_FD_89960 | JGI IMG/M metagenome (GOLD analysis project Ga0123342, IMG submission 89960) | Root nodule microbial communities of legume samples collected from Mexico - Turtle bean Mexico white nodule | ecosystem: Host-associated > Plants > Roots > Nodule | place: Mexico: Nepantla...
ACACATGTAGAGATAGAGATAATGTTTGTGTTTTTTCAGTTTTACTAAAGAAAAATGATTTTATATTAAAAATAAAAAATAATAGATATTTATGTAACTTGATATTATATTTGAAATGATATTATATATATATTATATATATATTACAAAGTATACTTTTTAAATTAAATTCTATATTTTCATTGTAAATTAAATTATAAAAAATATAATTTGTTACAATTGATAGTCTTTTAGTTGTTTTAAAAGAAATTCATCTCGCTTACTTAAGTTGTTCAAGCCTTAAAGGATTGTTTCTTAAACAATAAATTAAGTAGAATAATTTGTGTTTTTTTATTACAAAAGATGAATGTTTATTATATTAAAATAAGAATAAATTACAGATAGTTCGTTATATAAATATTCCCTTACCCTGTGATTACTAAAGAGAAAGAAACAGAGAGAAAATATGTAACAAGTAAATGAAAAAAAAAAAGGAAATAAGAAAAAAAAAATATAGTGAATATAATAGTTGTTTGACATTTAATAAAATAACTCAAAAAAATATTAACATCATAACATTGAATGTCTTATTTGGACAGTAAAACTATTAATTTTAAAAATTAAGAAATTAAATGTCTTTAATTTATTAATTTTAAAAATAAGAAGATCAAAATTATATTTTACATGTTAGGTATTAGTGGGACACAGAGAAAGAAAATTAAGTTTAATATGAGAAATAAAGTTATATTATTATGAAAATTTTAAGTATTATAGGATAGAGGAGAGTATATATGAGATCCATGGAGTTATAGAGAGCATGCAGGCAGATACGTGGAGCATGTTGTTACAGGCTAACCTCCTCCCGTAAACTCATGGTTGAAGCAAGGACAATCTTGAATTTATTTCCAACATTGAGGACGAAAAGCAAATTTATGTGCATTATATTGACAAAGATTAGGATAACAAGCACAACCAAAAACTTTAAAACGAGTGTAATTAGGTGTGGTGTGAAAAAGTTTGTAATGGGCGTGTCACCGTGTATAACAGTGAAGGGAAGCACATTAATAATATGAACAGAGGATATAAACGATTTAGCCCAAAATTTTAAGGGAAGATTAGCATGAGCAAGTAAAGATAAACTCACATCCACAATATGACAATGCTTGCGCTCCACTAAACCATTATGTTGATACATATAAGGGCACGTTAGACAATGATGAATGTCATGCTAATGAAGAAAAGGTGTTAAAACAAGAAATTCACGCGTGTTATCAGTTTGCAGATTACAAATTTTATGACCAGTTTGATTTTCAACCAAAATTTAAATTTTTTTGAAAGCATTTGAAACTTGAGATTTGGTATGCAAAACATAAATCCACATGAACCTAGTATAAGCATAAAGAAAGACACGTAATATTTGGCTCCATTGGAAAGATCAGGGCCCCAAACATCGGTGTATATAAGCTGTAAGGGTGCAGTATAAGCAGTTGAAGTAGTGGGGTAAGGAAATTGATGACATTTAGCATGCACACAGGCAACACAAAAACGAAGTTCATGTTTTACAAAAATATTATAAGATGAAAGAATCTGTTTTAAAGATTTAAAATGACAATGACCAAAACGTTGATGCCAAAGATTGATAGTAGCGTTGTCTCCAGTAAAGGAGAGGGAATTGGCAGAGTAATTTGAACAAGACTTTAAGTTACGAAAAATATACAGGCCATCTTTAAGAGTTCCTTGAAGAAGAACATGCTTCGTATCCTGATGCACAACATAACACGTATTAGGATAAAAAACAAAGAAAACATTGTTATCACAAGAAAATTTGGAGACACTGAATTTTTTTTTGGTGATATCAGGCACAAGTAGAAGAAATAGAAGCATAACCAATATGAGAAATACACAAACCTTTTCCATTACCGATTTTAACCGTGTTAGAACCTTCATAGGTCTGTTATCTAAATAAACAAAAGGAGAGTTGGTGATGTGATGAGTGGCACCACTATTCGGGTACCATAGAGGATCTTCCACAGTGGAAGGAGCACCTAGGATGGAGGCTTCTCTGGGAACACAGTTCTGGGTAGACAAGGAAGAAAAATTAGCATGCATATTATTGGACGAGGAAGGAGTATACCGTTGGCAACAAAATTCTGCAAAGTTGCCAAGCTTTTTGCAGATTTGACAGACCGACTTGGAAGAGTTCCACGAAGTCCAAGATTCAATGTGTGTGGGTCTGTAGTTGGAATGACGAGACCCTTGATTCGAAGAAGTGAGCATGAAGCTACGACCACCATGAGAGGAACCAGGTTTGCGCTGGAATTTGGCAGTGGTGGAGCGCGTAGGAGTCCAAGTAGCAACATCAGAGCAATAGGAGAAATAGTAAGATTATCAACATGGTGATGTTTGGCAAAGTGTTCTTCTTGGGCTAATAGCGGGGCTTCAATTTCATTGATGATGTATGATTCTTTACAAGACATGATTGATGCGACAAACTAAGCTGAAAGACCATCTAAAATTGTCTCAACGTGATCTTCAACAGAAGTATGGGCTCCTATGGCAACAAGCAAATCCACGATTTTCTTGATATCTAAAAGATAGGTAGTGACAGAACGTTCATTCTTGGGATTCTTGAGACGCAACCTGAACTTCTTGATCTGGACACGTGTGTTCGCAGCGAAATAGGTATGAAGAATGTCCCAAATTTGAGCAGAAGACTGAATACCCACTATCTTGGTGAGGAAAGGTGTGGTCATAGATGCTAACATCCAAGCCATGAGCAAACTATCTTATTGTTTGTAGATGGTAGATGGTAGATGCAGGATTGCTGCATGTAGTAGAACCATCTTCAGCAGGAATAACAGGGGAGGAACTTGAGACCCATCAAGAAATTTGGACAGAAGTAAGCCATCTATTGTGACAAGAACCTGTTGCTTCCACAACAAAAAAATTTCTTCAAACAGATTGAGAGATCGGTTTGGTAAAGAAATGGAGGGAAGAGGAAGAAGAACATAAGGAGGAAGATGACGAAGTCATGAAGCCAGTGAAGGTAGCAAAAGGCATGAGTGAGAGGAAATAAAAATAGCTATAAATACCATGTTAGGTATTAGTGGGGCACATGAGAGAGAAAACTAAAGCGGATATTATTATGAAAAACTTAAGTATTACAAGATATATATATATATATATAAAAGAGACTCATGCAGTTACACAGAGCATGACATGGAGCATGCTGTTACGGGCTAACAAACTATATTTAAAAGAAAAATATGTTCACATATATTGTAATTTATTTTCATTAAATTTAATAATAATTTTTTAAATATATAATAATGGGCATATGGCTAACCAACACTAAAAATAAAATAATGAACCATTATACAATTACACAAGTAGAATGAATGGTTATCACAAGGTGTTGTCCATAACTGACTCAAAGTCTCGGAAAATCCATCCATTTTTTATCACCTTGTTTATTCTCTTCTAACATGGCACCCAAAACACAAACAAGTCAATGAATGGATATCATCACAAATTAAAACTTTTAAAAGAGATTACAACAGTTAAATCCCATCCAACAACTGTATCAGTTTTTTCACAAAATTCAACCCCCATCCTTTTTAACTTCAATGTACATATTTTCTTGATGATTATTTACAACTCCTTCCCTCTTCATTTGGGGACGGAGATCTGAGGTCAATTATGCATGTTATTAGTTAGGGTGAGAATTGGAAGAGAGGACCAATGTACCAATGAACAATGTAAAAAGCAAGTTTTTCTTCATGTGCAATAATCCTGTCACAACTGAGACTCTTTCCATGGTAATCTATCAAGACCATCTTTAATGGCTCTTCGAAACTCATCATTGTGCAGAATGAAGGATGAGACATGCCCACCTGTGACCCATCTCACCTCAGAACCTGGCCAAGCTTTCTGAAGTTCCAGGACTGAGTGCTTGGGGATGTATCCATCATCCTGCAAAACAATGTTGACAATAATTAAGAGCAGAAATCAAGTAGCAAATGCAGACATCTCAATAAAACAAGACTTTGTAGACAGCAAAGTGCCCATTCTGGGGATTTCAGAAGGCTCTGAACTTGTGAGATAGGGATCAACATTTTATGTTACTTGCATTTTATCCTAGAGTACCAGTTTTTAATTTAAACCAAATGTAAGAAAACCAAATTTTCTTCCAATAAAGCCCGTATAAAAACTAAATATATAGCAGTGTACAAACTTAAATTCTCTCTCGGATTAGGTATTCTTTTAACTTGTTGCTTTGTTGTCTCAACAACAGCCATACTCAGAAACAGAAAGAAACAAGGCAGCAGAAAGTGGAGGTGTCCATGTAAAAAAACCTCATTTATTTAATAGTTGATGCACATTTAACAACATAAATCATGAAAAGGATCTACACGGCCATATAAATGGAAAAGAAATTTAAATGAATGATTGTTAGATCTATGTTTCTTCCAATTTTCACTAAAACACATTCATAAGGTGATGATGAAATCAGGAACTTACAGTGGCGGCAACAAAAATTACAGCACTTGGGCTTTTGGGAACTGGAAAACGTGTGACATCTGTGAGAGAGAGAACATTTCTCATTCGTTCTCTAACATCCTCGAGAGTCATTGCAACCTTCTGGGCTGCAAGATCCTCCCTCAGTGCTTCCCAGGCAGTGCCATGCTTTAAAATCCCCTCACAGAATGCCACAACGGCAGAATGTGGAGACAGAAAAGGTAGCGTTGCTACAGGTGTAGGGTGAAGTGATCCAACCATGGCAGCATGTACTCCTCCTGGAGTACATCCAAATATTGCAAATATCATATAAAAGGACAAACCAAGAGATTTGAAAAGTTCAAACTTGTTTGATTTCGCCACTTGTGGGACTACCACTGTTTTGTTATCTAAAGACTTAGTTCAAGCAATAAATTTTACTTCTCTGTAGTTTAAAAGAAAATCACTGTAGCTGTGTAAATCATAATAATTAAACAGGACTGTGAACATAAAAATAGTGAGCTCCTTGCACGGGTTCAGACAAGCCTTACCCATACTAAGTCCACAAATACCCATCTTGCCAAAACCTTTCTCATAGTCCAACCAGTGTAAGAGACTGCGTGCCTCTTCAATGGTTGCTCTTCCTAATAAAAGCAAGTCACTAACACACAAAAGTTTTGCACCACGCTGCAGCACAGGCCTCCTTTGTCCATAAAATGGACTGCAGTTGCACAACCACAAATACAAAGCATATGTAAACGAATAGTTTAAAAAAACAAAAAAAAGTATGGTCCTTTTGGTTTCAGAATAAGATCATGAAAAGTGTTGTTGACCTCTCAAGTACCACGGTTGCAATGTTTTCCTTCATCAGTGGTCCACCAAGACGCAATCTTCTCTCAAATGTATGGTCTCCGGTTCCTGCACAATGGGGATGGGTGAATATCTTTTAGTTTTAAAGAAAATGGAAAGATCTCAAAGACTTGGCAGAGAGAATTTAATATTCTGGGTTTCAGTAGAAGAAGTTCTTCTAACATAATGAGCTTATCAAACTTTTAATATAAATAGTAAAACTAATCAAACTCATATAACCTTCAATGCAAATAATTCATGAAAGGAATTAAAGATCAAATAGTAAAACTAACAGAAAATGGTTTAGTGATGGTTTTCTTAAGTTTGCCCTTCAACTAAGTAACTCTTGTAAGAAGTGAAATTCCAAAGACCATAATCCTTTTTCCTACTTATAATGGCTGATCCAACCCATCCAATGTACTGTTCACTGAATGAGGTCCCCTTACGATTTTGTCAAACCACAAATTCAGATCATTGTTGCCTGTAAACAGACAAACAATACATAATAACTTTCAACATACTATGTTAAGTAAAGTAGGTCTTTGCAAGGGACGTGACATGATAGGGAAGAAAGATGTTAAAGATCTTCCATCGCCTAGAAACATAATCAAATTATAGTATATAAGTGGATTGAAACTTCACTTTATAAATCAAGTTTCATGAGGGTGAGATAGACTTAAAATTTTCCTTCTAAGATGAATTTAAGGTTTATCCTAACAAGATGTTGTGTCACTTGCTATTGGGCCACTAACAGATCACTTATAACTATCTATTTTCACCTTCCAAGTAGGTTGAGTTTGGGAGGCACAAAAAATAAAATGTTCAAAGCACAGATTAATTTGTCTATAGGGAAATGACTAAAGATCATACTATTACAAAACAACTATACAGTTTCATTCTAAACACTTTTAATAAGAGTAAATTACAATGACAGATATTTGGTCAAATTTCTCTCAATACCTCAGTTTTTTACTCTTACACAGACCCCTTATTTATATGAAAAATATTACACTGAGACTTTTTATCCATAAAAATGAACCCTTTTAATTGTTTGAAAAATATGATACTGTGTACCCTTCCAAGTGAATTTGTTATAAAGGTTAACAAAAAATAGATACATTGTAAGTAATCTCAAGAAATCACATGGAAGTAGTGCAATTTACTATGCAGACACCTTGCATTAGTATATATTGTAATCAGGGCAACCAGGCAAAAACACTTTATTTTATCCTATCACATTTTCATAATTTAACAATTACTTAACTTGTTTTCCCCATTTGTGTGCCTAATCAGCAATGTCGTTGTTACCTGCAAGATGAACAACACAGGCCATTCTGTTGGGGGACACAGACTTGGGCATGAGGAATGCAACCCTTGCAGTGTGGCTCTCGGGGGGCAATGCACCTAGCAGTTGCTCCTCACAAGGGGTTCTGAATACCCCTTCTCTCAAACTCGCATTCTTTGTCTCCCAAACGGTTCTCCAAACCGGTTCAATCAACTTCGGAGGCCAATTCTGCCCCGCCACTTCCGGGAACAATTGATTTATCATCTTCTCCAGCATCTCAAGTTTCGTGCCACCCCACCCTCGGGAGAAAAACGGGGTGCTCATCTTAGTTCGGTGCATGAATGCTCCATAAATGTGGTCCAACACATAATGAAGCATTCCCAGATTCACCGTCACCATTGCTTTCCCAGCCCAATTGAAAAAAAAAAAAACACTTGAGATGAATCAAACCCGGTCAGGCAAAAGGGTGTCGGATGACGGCAGTGATACACGAAAAGGAGAAGAAGAAGATGTTGTGCAATGTGGAATATTGGTACAGACAAGCTAGATCTGAAAGACCAATGTTTTTACCAAAATATCAGAGATGTCCACAAAAAGATTGATTCGTTGGTAAAATAAAAAGCGTGTTGCTAGTGGCAGCTAGAGAAAAATTGAAGGAGAACAAAAAATGGAGATTGTAATTGTGACGGGATCCAATAAACGGAGATGGAGAGAGGAGAAAAAAAAGAGATATGGATGATAGGTGAGAGGCAGAGAACCAAACTGACCAAACCAAAATATAATACTGTGGGCGGAGGTTCATTAAAACTACTACTGACTTCTTTTCTTTATAGTTTCTGTAAAAAAAAAAACATTTGTTTATTTAGAATAGGCGGTTTGAATCAAATAATTACTAAATAAATATTACATCTATTCTTATAAAATCCATATCTTTAACAATACAAAGAAAAAAAAAATCCATATCTATAGTTTGTATTTTTACTTTATTTTTCATTATATTTTAAAATTAAAAAATAAATTATAACAACATGAAAAAATATTTTATATTTATATTTTATTTCTAATTATCTTTTAAAATTAAACTATCCAGTTTATCTATATAATTTAAATTATACAAATATTTAATATATAAATTACATAATAATAATTAAATTTATATAAATAAATATTTCATATATAAGTTGTATTTTAGATTTAAAGAAATAATTTTTGTTGTGATATATAATTATTTGTGACTAGTGCTTAGTATTTGAGTTTATGCAATTATTTTATTACTAAAATTTATAAAATAAAAATATGTGTAACATATAAATATATTTTAGGATCGAACGGGAGCATGAACTAGTTCTTTAGTCATTCGACATAAGATGTAAATATTATATTAAGACAAGTATATAAGAAATAATACATGTTATTTAAATAAAATATTTTAATAATGTTATTGAATGTTATGTTAAGATTGAAGATTTAGAATAGTTATTGCAACCCAAAACAATGATGAGAAATAGAATAAAATTGTGTTATACAACACAGGTTTGGATGATATTAATTTTTGAAGATTCATACTGATTTTATTTTATAGTCATGTCAACTATAAATTATGCGTCAATTAACATTTTTACTCACACTAATATGTGAGATCCTGTAATGCAAGATTTTTAAAATAATATTTTTTGTGTATACTAGATCCCAATTACATCAAACACAACAATATATTGGTTACCTGGAAAGTTATCGACATGTCCCCTAGTCCATTGGGGTGACAAGATTTTACAATGCAAATCAACAATGATACTACACCCGATTGTTTAGACAAGGATGATAGTTGGTCACAATGGTGTCCATCTATTTGTCCTTCAAAATAATCACCTAATAATATTAGTTTGGTTTTAAAATTATAAAATAAATTTTTTAACACGATAAAGATCACCATGGAATTGTTGTGCCATCTCCATGTATTTGAAGGAAAATCACGACAATGACTTTCGTCACCTATGTGATTTACAAATTCTTGTGTGTTGATTGAATCTTCCGAGTTCCGATTTAGGATAACAACTTGGACATTATGTGCCAGTCCAAGAACTATGTTAGTGTTGCAGCTGCACTGCATCATTGTATGAATGTTGTAATAATATCACTTGTGTCAAAATCAATATCTTCTCATTGCTGCATTGGAAATCCTTTTGTACAAGATAAAATTGTCACTAAACTTGCACTTACAAGATATTCATTCTCATGTTTTGGTTCTTAAAAGGTGATTTTTTCTTATAACTAAAGTAATCTCATGGATTCAAACGTGTAAAGCACGCTTTTATTCATTTTTCTCGCGAGAACTTGTTTTAAGGTTGCCCTTGCACATAAGTAAGATCATTGTTGCGTAGGTGGGAACATTAACTCACCATAGTTACCCTCAACTACCATTATTTGAAAAGGTTTCATTCATCAATACTTGCATAAAGACTATGTTTGCTTACACACCTACATGAAACTCATCTCTAACTATTGCATTCATTGTTTTCCTTTGTTCTTCAACTGCATGTTCAATACGTTCCATGTGTGTAAAGGTATTTAATAGTTTTTCATTTACTAAGGTTTTCAAATCTCACTACTACTAACTTGTGTGTTTAAATGTGGTCTAACATTACATGTTATTTGTGCATTTTTCATAACTTTTGTCTTCCTTCCCGCACATGCATTCTATGTTATTATTTTGAATACCATACAACGTGGGACATTGTCTTTGTTTGTAATAAAAAGATAAAGTCTACTTATGCTTCCATTTGTACACATGATTAATGTATATTAACATTTGTATATAATTATTATGTTTATAATGCAGATGATGAACGACATGGAGAATATTTTTCTTGATGGCATTTCGTTATTTGAACAATGTGAGAATTCAAACTTAGTTAATAACATAGATGTTAATAATGACGATGAATTGGTTCCTATAGTTGTAAGTCTTTTGATAAGGTTGATAGTGTTAAAAAAAATTATCGACAATGTGCTATTTCCAAGGATTTTTTCATTAGAACACGAAGTTCAAAGAAAAGATCCAACAATCCAATAAGGTACTTCGTGTTGGTTTGTGCAAGAGCAAGAAAATATGTGTTTCCCAATCCAACCGAAGTTAGCACCTATCCAACTCAAACTAATGAATTTCCAACTCAAACAATTGTTGGAAAAAGAAGGGGAAGTGATATATTATGTCGGTGCACGAAGAACATTCACATGACCTTAGCCTAATAAGTCATAGTTGTTTCAGGGGAATAGAAAAATCAATTTACAAACAAAGAGAATGTTTGATATAAATGAAGAGTTTGTGGTAGAATAAACAAGAATTTCGATTGTTTGTTTCTGCAGCTAGTGGTGATGGTAATATCGAATTTGTTAAATGAGATGTCTGGAATTATTTCATGAAACAAAATAGAGCTTTGGGAAAGAAAGGAGATGGGAAAGCCCTTTTAACTCATTTCTCTTGTATGAGGGAGCTTCATCACCAATTTTTCTTCGTCATAGATTTGGACATTGATAATTGTATTTGTCATGTTTTTTTAGTAGACGCACGAAGCCATACAACGTGGGAAAGCTTTTGGGATGTTTTATACTTCGATACTGCATATTTGACGAATAAATATGACATTCCCTTTAAACCATTTGTTAGTGTTAATCCTCATAGGCAATCTATTTTGTTGGGATGTGGATTGTTGTCTTCGGAAGACAAAAATGTTTTTTTTTTCTTTCAAACTTGGTTGCGTTGTATGTCACATAGGTCTTCCTAAGACATTGTGACAAACCAATTTAGGGCAATGCAAAATGCAATTGAAGTTGTATTTCCTGATGTGCTTTCCTGATGCACGTCACATGTGGTGCTTATGTCACATCATGAAGAAAATATTTGAGAAGTTGCAGGGGTATCATAAATATAAAGAAATCAAACGTACAATGAAGACGATAAGTGTATAAGTGCACCAATGTTAATAATTTTTTATTAATCTAGAAAAATTTCATTAGTCAATATGATTTAAGTAATAATGTTTAGTGATGTTGAGTGTCATGTTTTCTTAAAATATTTTTTGGGCTGAGATGTCAACAACGCAGAGGAGCGAGAGCATGAACGCCTTTTTTTATGACTATATCAATTCAATGACAACCCTCCAACAATTTTTGTACTAATATGACAATGCACTATAGAAAAAGGTTGAATTGGAATGCAAAGCAAACTTTGCTTCTTTGAACATTGTTATTCCTTGCACCTCCCAATCTAGCATTGAAAGACAATTTCAATCGGAGTACACACATGCCAAATTCAATGAAATACAAGCAAAATTTCTATTGAAAATGAAATGTGTCGCTCATAACATCTTTGTTGAGAGACAAACTTGTCGATTCAATGTTGTTGAAGGGTTATTCTATAATGAAAGAACTAAACACATGAATTTAGAAGTGAGTTTTAACTATGATAACCTTGATATTTAGGACAACTATTTGTTATTTTAATTTAAGAGAATTTTGTATCGACATTGCTTGGTTGTTCTTGAAAAACAAAAGTCATACAAGTACCAATGAAATATGTGTTAAGCAAATGGAATAATAATGTTAGCCAAAACACAAACCTACATACAAACTTACATAAGAACATCATACGGGAAGAGGACAATTATCCCAAATTAATAAATTAAACAAATTGATCAATATGATAACTTGTGAAAGAAGTTTGGTGATATAGTAGAAATTCCCATAAGAATTGGAAGAAACTCTTCGATGTAAACTAACTCTTGTCAACGAAAATCTTCCCTTTTCTTTCCTAACAAGATATTCATACATTTAAAAATTTAACTCTCTCCTTCAATGACTAAAACACAATTTCAATTTTCTTTTGCCCAATTTTTTTTTTCAATGATGAAAACACCTTTTGCCATCTCATCAAGTCCCGCCACATCACAGTTGTATACTATGGGTTCTCAACGTCATTTTCGTGTTCCTAATTGATTTTGCCTGCAATGTAATTAGTTACAGCAAAGAGTGGAGCTACCTTTGAGGTATCAAACCCAACCAAGATTTCCTTGGAATCCTCCACCAATTTCCGAGCAATCTCCTTAGACTTATCCACCCCCAAAACCTTGGGATATGTCAGTTTACCAGCCACCAAGTCCTTCCCCGCAGTCTTCCTCAATTTCTCCGTCGATTGAGTAACATCAAGAATATCATCCACAACCTGACCCATCAACCCAACGCAACGACCAAACATCCTTAATCTCTCAACTTCCTCGTCCGACCCACCCCCCATTATTGCCCCCAACACAACCGCACCTTCCAACAACGCCGCCGATTTGTGAAGGTGAATCAATTCCACTCTCTCCAAACCCTCCTCACTTGACAACCCTTCCGAACTCACATCCATCACTTGTCCCCCCGCAACGCCTTCCGCGCCCATTGATTTCGCCAATTCCACTATCGCGCGAACCACGCGGGTGGGACACACGTTCTTCGTCGACGCCGCCACGTGCTCGAACGCGCGCGCCTGCAGCGCATCGCCGGCGAGGATCGCCACGTTCTCGCCGAAGACCTTGTGGCACGTCGGGTTCCCTCGCCGCGGTCATCGTTGTCAATGCAGGGCAAGTCGTCGTGGATGAGCGACATGGCGTGGACCATCTCGACGGCGCATGCGGCGGGTAGGGCGGCGTAATCGAGGCCTCCGACGAGCTCGCACGCGGCGATGCAGAGCACCGGACGAATCCTCTTGCCGCCGGAGAGGAGCGTGTAGCGCATGGCTTAGTGGAGCTTCTTGGGCTCCCTCAGCTCAATGGCTGCGTCCAAGGCTCGGTTCACAGTGTTAACCTTCTGAAGCATGTAAGCTTTGAAATCGAATTCAATTTCTTCTCTTCTCACAGTGTTTACGGATTGAGTGTAAAAAAGGGGACTGAGAACTGAACGTGTATTCGTCTTCTTCAGCATAGACCTCAGACGAGCCCATCTTCCAGGATTCGCAAAACTCATCTTTGGTGTTTCTAAAGATTCCTCTATGCTACAACAAATACATTCTTTAACCTCAATTAAGATTATAGTTAATATTTTATTGCATGCGAATTTCACGAGTCAATTATTTTATGGCTATAATTAAAGCATTTGTTGTTTTTGTTTTACTATCATATTAAGATCCACTAACATATTTTTGCTGATAAAAAAATCATTAATATGCGAAACACATATTAATGGCGAAGAAATTGAAGCTAAAGAAGAAACTCCAAATAATGAAGGACAGAGAAATTGCTTTGAAGTCAGTAATGGAGTACAACGAAATTTTTTTTATCAACAACGAATTAATAAAATTAAATGAAACACTTTAGGGGTGTTCCAACCCTTATACATAGACCTCCTAATTAAGCATTTAGCAATTAAAACAAGGTTAAGCGGCTCCCCACTTAACTCAAGAACTTAAAGCTAGGGTACATCATTGCATTTTTGTTATTAACCTGGGGTATCTATTTTGGCTTTTGCAGTAACATGGCCAGAAAATGTTAATTTAAAGAGAAAATGAGTAGATAAAGGAGAAAAATATCTAGAACTAGATAAAAGACTTCAAAATAGCTTGATTATATTGTTGATGTCTTATATTAGACCATGTGTAAAAATAATACTGCTGGAGGAACATAAGCAAAAGATCTTTACAATTACGAAAATTGTTTGCTAGGGTGTTACAAGAGGTTCCAAACATAGTAAAGGGACCCATTTATATTTTTTGGATGTTAGAATCTTAACTATTGTTCCTGCTAGGGAGATGGGACCTAGAGAACTGTTGAAGTCTTCTTCTCCTTCCTTCGGTCGGTCAGGTGACTGGGTAGTGAACTGAGGTTCTCTTCGTCCTCCTGCTTCTCCTTCGGC
>Ga0123342_1008075_pt1 | contig 13492 bp, 10 predicted proteins | sample Turbeawhitnodule_FD_89960 | JGI IMG/M metagenome (GOLD analysis project Ga0123342, IMG submission 89960) | Root nodule microbial communities of legume samples collected from Mexico - Turtle bean Mexico white nodule | ecosystem: Host-associated > Plants > Roots > Nodule | place: Mexico: Nepantla...
TATCATGTTTGAAATTGATTTAATTGGCATGACCCAGTTTAGGTTGCCCTGCTGCTACTAAGTGTCAATATTTTTTTCTTGCGGGTTTGCGGGCCAGCCCGCCCCGCCCCGCAACTGGCCCGCACGGGTTGCGGGCTAATGCGGGGCGGGCTAATGCGGGTTAGCGGGTTGAAAAGGTCATCCCGCCCCGCGTTTTTTACCTGCGGGCCGGCCGCGGATCGGCCCGCACGGCCCACCCCGCTTTGCCATCCCTAATTTTTATAGTTGAAAATTGTATTCTTAAAATATATTCGGGAAAAAATAATGAAATTGTAGGTTTCACGTTTGAAAGGGTTGAAGAGAAATAGAGGGTGAGGGCTGCGCAGCCAAGACATGATGAAGTGTCCATTTTGAAGTGGTCATTTTCCTTCGTCTTACTAATACGCTTCTCCATTTGTACTTTGTAGAACATGACCAACCACGTCGCTGGGAATAGCTGGGATCATTAATGATTTTGTTTAAATTGAGAAACTAGAGAATTGAAAAGGAAAAAAAAAAGGAAAAGAAAATTATTTAAAAATTAAGTCAAATGAGGGAAATTCAATATACTTCTTCTTCATATTTTAATGATTTGTTTTATTATAAAAAATATAACATTTAAAATAAAATTATAATACCAATAAATATTGCAAAAATATTTATTACATGAAATAGGATAGATTGAATTTTAAATTCATGATAATTTTTGTGAATTTTTTTTTTTTTTATTGAATACATAAATATTGTATATTTTTTAAGTCTACCGTTAGATTTTGTCATTAATTGAGATTATGAGTCTCTTTACTTCTTTGTGTGGAAAATAAAAAATAATTTAATTAAGTTTTATTTTCCTTATATTTTTAAATTTTGATTATTTTCATTTGAGTTTCTATTAAAAATTATCATTCTGGGGTTCAAATTAAGTATTTGTCGTCAATTGCCATGACATAATTGTTTAATTTTTATTCTAATATTTAATTTATAAAATAAGCCGATTTGTTAAAATATATAAATCAAATTATGTAATAAATTTTTGATAATTTTTTTGATTTATTTAACAATTTTTTAGTAATTTTTTAATTTATTTAAAAAATTATTTATTATTTTGATAACTATTTATTTTGTTATTTAACTATGTAATATATGTTTTCAATATATTATTTTGTTTTATTTTATTGATAATAATTATAATTGTAAATATTTAACTAATGATTAAGTACAAAAATTTGGATACTTTACGTGTTGAGTTTCAAAGTTTCATACTTTAAACTTGGGAAAATTTTCTCAAATTTTCTAAGTTCTTCCATTGCCTTAAGGAGTCTTGGATTTTCCCAATCTCTATACCAACAAGTTCCTTACACTTACACCACTTTTTCATCTCAACTAAATCTTTTTGTTGGTTCATCAAATATCTTTTTCACTTCCACAATGACATCACCATCTGCATATAATCTAATATCATCAATGCAGTGTTATCATACCACAATGCCTTTACAAGTGTCTAGAAATCCAAGTGAGGATAACCAAGCTGAAGATAATGATGATGATAGTCCATTTGTGCCACCTTCTATCATATCTAGTGAACATGACTCATAAAGACAACCTAGAAGACAAAGAAGAAGATCATCATGTGGCACAACGTCTCATAGATAACTTGTTTAGTGTTAGGTGGGAAAAAAAGGAAATCATAAGAAGGGAGGGTCAAATTATGATTTAATAAATTTGAAAACACATATCTATGACACCCAACCTCATTACAACCCTGGAAAAGACCTCAAGATTCTTCTTCTTTAAGATGTCTATTTTGTTATCCGAAAAAACCAATATTTTTTGGAAACCCAACCTCATTACAACCCTGGAAAAGACCTCAAGATTCATGTTTTTAATATGTTTGTGATTTGAAGATGAAATGAAAAGCAACTGTGATTTGTTATGATCACGTGAAAATAAAGAGAAACACTTACTTGTGAGTATATGAGAAGAAATTTCATGATGTATTGTCATTTATTTGTTTTGATTTGATCCAGGAAGTTGATTGTGATTGTATTTTTCTATATTGGAATTTGGAAGCATCATTTCATGATGTATTTTTCTATATTTTTCTATAAGTTTCTAATTTAATCTGTTGTTTAGTGAATTAAGTTGTTTTAATATTTAGATTCAAATATATTCATTTTAAGTTAGGCAAACAAGATTCTAAGCTGGGGAGAGTTGATAAGTGCCTAATTTCAGTAATATTTCATATTAAAATATAGACACTTATGAGTGTTAATTGCTAAAATACATATAAAATAATCCATAATTTATGAATTTATACCTTTTTACATATTTTATGATCTTTATTTGAATAAGAGCATTTTATTCCCAAATTTGGTGTTAATTTTAGGTTTTTAGGGAAAAATGCAGATGACTGAGCTAAAAAGGAATAATATAAGCTACAAAGAGAAAGCTGGAAGGCTCAGGAATACACGAAAAGCCCAAGTCAGCAGCAGAGCAACTCGCTCAAGCGAGCCCATTGAGCGAGAATGCTCCAATGGCAGTGTTAAAAATCGACGCCTTTCTCACTCAAGCGAGCTATATCTCGCTTGCGTAAGAAAGTGCCAAAATCATTAGCGCGACGCAAGAAGTCACTTAACCCTAACAAATTTGGTTAAATAGGGGGCTTGAGGCTAGACCTAGTGTGCACGATTGAGAGGAAAATACCATTGAGTGAATTGTAATCCAATTGGGAGAATATAATACCTAATCAATAATACTTGAGATATTTGAGTGTTGAGAATAAACTTGAAATATCAATTGACAAGAAGTGAACTTTAAGTCTAACTCAACCTTATAAAACTGAAGGTCCACACACTTATATAATATGGAATGTCATTCATATTAAGAAGTGGACTTTAAGCCTAACTCAACTTTACAAATCCGGCTTATAAGGTTGGGTTAACACCCACTTATATACTATGAAATTTTCTCATCTCTAGTCAATGTGGGATCTTCAACAATTGTTGAATATTTTTTAATAAATAAATTGTTAAAAAATTATTCAACAATTAATTAAATAATTTTATTTTATAACAAATCATTGTATTTTTTCTTATTAAGTTTACTTTTTTATTATTAATACAAAAATTTAGTAAATGAATCAAACAAACAAAACTAAAAAATAAATAAAAACAAAGAAAAGTTGTGCATGAGAAATATGACTTCACTTCTAAAAAAAAATGAAATTATCTCCATTAACGACTTCACTCAATTAGTAGGTGATAAGTAAATCAAAGTCGTCGAGTACAATTTCTCTGAGTGAGAGTTTCACACCCAAAGTCATTTCACACGTCCTTGACTCCTTTGTGAATTTCAAGTTTAAGCTTTCCATGTATGAAGTCTTACACATCCTTAACTTCTTTGTTAATTTCAAGTTTAAGGTTTCATCCTTTGTGAATTTCAAGTTTAAGCTTTCCATGTATGAAGTCTTACACATCCTTAACTTCTTTGTTAATTTCAAGTTTAAGGTTTCATGTATGAATTCATTCACACAAAATAAGACTTACTCATTTATGTAAATATTCTTGAATCTACTTATTATGGTAATCGTTTTACCAAATTGCACTATGATGGTGAAAAACATAAATTGTTACATGATCTATGTATGTCTTACTACTCACTAATCTTCATGTAACATATCTTTTAGTGAAAACTTCATTTATATGTCAAATGAAGATTGTTTTGTACCCTCAAAGTCTTTTTGTAGGGATATAGGTAAAGAAAAGAAAGAAAAGAAAATAGAAAAATTAGATGAAAAATATATTAAGAATAAATGTTTTAATTAACAAAAATAATAAAGGAAATAAAAGATAACGTGTTCGATATTACGTTCCAACATAAAACGTAGTTTCATCTAGCTTCTAACAATGTGATAGTTATTTCATTGGTTGAGGTAGTTCGACCTGAGGTAGAAGTTGTTGCAACTTGATCATTCTTTATATAGAAACCAGGTTCTTTTGGCTCAGCCAATTCACTCTCACTCCCCAGCATTAGAACCACAGCAGACATTACAGGTCTATCCTCTGCATATTGTTGGACACATAAGAGACTCACATGGATGCAACGCAAAACCTCTGATAAAACACGAGTCCTCAATGCTTGAGTCAACCATCTCTATAGCCCTACCCTCTTGCCATAGACTCCATGCCTGAACCATGGAATAAGAAAATTGATGTCACCAGTTTCCATGACACACCAAAATTGGAAAAACATCAAAAATGCTTTTTAATCCCAAAAGTACTATATTCTTCAAAACACCAATGTTTGAAGCAGATGAACAAATTGAGACATACTTACATGAGTTACAAGGTTAGGATATTGGTTTTCAAGATAGAAGCCTCTATTTCTCTTTCCACTTATAATCTCCAGCAGCAAAATACCAAAACCGAAAACATCAGATTTCATAGAAAAAAGACCATCTGCTGCATATTCTGGTGACATGTAGCCACTGCAACATATCAAAATAAAGACCAGTTAAACACAATGTGGCATAACAATCGCAACAGTTGATACTGGGGTATACTTACTATGTTCCTGCTACTCGCTTTGTGTTTCCTTCTGTCTGATCTCCTCCAAAAATTCTAGCAATGCCAAAATCTGATATTTTTGGATTCATCTGGTCATCCAGCAAAACATTACTTGCTTTGAGATCTCTATGAATTATCCTCAATCTAGAATCATGATGAAGATAAAGGAGACCTCGGGCAATTCCACAGATAATGTTGAAGCGCTTAGGCCAATCTAGCATTTTGCTTTTAGTATCATCTGTTTCATACGAACTAATATTATTCACCACATTTGCATTCTAAATCTCAAACTTTAGGTTTCATAACCTCCAAGAATAAGTAATCTTGAAATTTGTAATGTTCATACCAAATATCAACCAATCCAAACTACGGTTAGGCATGTATTCATAGACTAGCATTCTGTCCTGTTCCTGAACGCAACAACCGAGAAGCTTAACAAGATTTCGGTGCTGAAGTTTTGCTATCAGTTTTACTTCATTCTTGAACTCTGTCATTCCTTGTCCAGAGCTTCTTGAAAGCCTCTTCACAGCAATTTCTTGTCCACTTACTGTTTTTCCCTACATAATCAAATAAGTATGTAAAATGAGATATCTTTATTACAGTGACAATTTTTTAGGTATTTTTCCTAGAAACATAACAAAGATCAAATCACCTTGTATACTGGTCCAAAACCACCTTCTCCAATCTTGTTTTTTATTGAGAAGTTATTGGTGGCAGTGACTATTGTTGAAAGGTCTAGTGATGGGAGATCAAGATCATCTTCACTACCTTCTCTATTTTCATCATGTACAGTGTCTGAATACTCTGATAAATGGAACAAGAGATTCAGTTTACTCAAGGCATAATGAATATGATAGTTTACTCAATAATTTGCTGCATAGCATCTTTTCAATTTTTGTAGAGGTTGAACAAATCAATGGTCGAAGTTCCCTTTTGCAGTTCATTTTGCACTACTAAAAAACAGCATACAATTTTTCATACATTGTTCATACCTTTTACTTTGGCAAGAACAGGATAGATAAAGAAATTACAATGACTAGCCAATAAAATCAGCCACTCTTAGCTTACTAATCCCAACTACCTAACAACAAATCAATCATGTAGAATAAGACTAAAAACTATCATTGCAACGCACACCTGATTTCATTGAAAGACTAAAAAGATTTGCAGCCATAAATAAATCTAGTTTGGTTTACTACTTTTTACCTTGAATTATCTTGGTTGTATGAATCAATGGCACTTAATTAGAAATTAATTTGGACGTGGATAAATGATGAATAAATGAAAGGGTAATAAAATTTGTGGGAATAGGTAACACCCAGGTGCGTTTCTTAGCTATTATCAAATAAAAAAAGAAACCAAAAATAATATCCATCTAAGGAAATGTAAATAAATTTACTTTTACCAGTTATGCTGTGCCGGACAGTGTAGAATCGATAGCAACCAATGAAAATGACTCCTAAAATGATGACAATGATGGAAGCAACTATTATTATCACTTTCTTGTTCCCTTCTTGTTTCCCTTCATGGTTCAATTTGAGAAAACCAAATAAGAAAACAGATAGTAGGTGTATGAATGTAATTGTATGATATAATGAAAAATTTGACTGACATTGTGAAGTCCTTGAGTATACCTATTTCTGAAGCATGCATTCGAATATGTAGATCCTGCCCATCATTATCAAACTGTCTAATATCAATTAGATCTCCAAACCACATGACACAACCAGTACCTTTACCATTTATGTCTGAATTAGTATAGGCCATACAAGAACAATTATTTGAGCACTTCTCTCTGCATTCTTCTAGACTTATTGTCTCATCTACCCAAGTATTTGTAGTATCTGGCACTTTCACACCTTTCACTTTCACAAAGCCATCCTTGTGTTTCTCAGTGCAGTTTAATGGCTTATTCCGTACACACCCATCAGACCAGTCAGATGAGTTCCATGCTTGTGGTGACTTGGGACTGAACCCTGATAAGCATTGACATATTTGAGGGCCTGTGATGGTGCATGTCCCATAGACTCCACATATTCCATAATAGTCACAATTGTCTTTTGGCAGTGATTTATATAACTTCCAATATTGTCCATCTTCCATCCATACGTACCGAATAGTCATATAACTGGTTTGATTCATTACCAATCTTGAGATCACAGCATCATTCTTGAGGCTGAAAGTGTAGTACATCTCATCCTTGTTGGATATGTAGTTGAAATCATAAATGGAGTTAGGCTTTTGATCTGGTATACCACTGAAATGTAGGCCATTCCATGGTCCAATTCTCACAAATTTTTCTGTACCCTTCATCAGATAAAACTCAGGATAATTATAAGGCAATAGACCCCAATAAAAGTTTCCTGGGGATGGATCATTGGGACTCTTCCAAGCTGTCATTCTCCATTCCATGCCAGTTCTGATGTTCCGTCCCAGCTTCATCCCTGGCAATATTGTGTCTGAAGGGTGGTCAAAGCTTTGCCACAGATAGGCTTCTTCTGAGTCTGTTTCACTCTCATCTCTTACCACAAGGTTCCCTGAATCCAGAAGCTGTGCCACAGGATTCCGTGCTTGTTTTTCAGACGTTGTTGTGTACCACACAACCTTGTCATGCTGCCTGAGAACAAGGCTTCCTGTGCTGTTCAGTGTTAAGATCCCTGAGGAGTCATTGATGGCCCCATTTGCCACCCAAACAACTGTCTGTGTGATATTCTTGTACCAAATTCCAAGATAACGATTCTTTGAGTTCTCAGGACTGAAGAAACCGAGTTCAAATGTTTCACCTTGGGAAACCAAGGTCATGCCATCACTAATGGACTGGGACAAACGAATAGTATCAGCTGCTATGAAAAATTTGAGAGAAGGGATGAGTACACAAGCAACAAAGATCAATGAAGAAAGAATATCCATTGAAATTTGCTTATGCAGGACTCAATTGTTCTACTACGTCTATGAATTGTTGTGATGCGGGAAGTGAAGGGCTGATAAGTGTACACTTGGAATATTCAAACCAGATGTTTGGAATTGCTTCTGAAGGATGACTAAATCAGAGTTTGACACAATAATGTTTTTTTGTGGGTTTCATACGTATAGAGTTGAAAATCTAGGCACAGGTGTGAAAGTATCAATCTAAAACTGGTACTCAAATATATAAGAAATGTTTCTTTCACACTCTTAAAAAAACTTACATTCAATAACCACCCATTTTAATAATATAATAATATATATTAAAATTAAAAAGTAAAGTAAATATTATTATTTAGGGATGTGAAAGGAATATTTTTTTTTTATTTGGTGGGTGTTAAAATATCATCATCTAGATAATTGTGCCTTATATTTGAAACCTGGTTTTTGTGTTTTGGAAGAAATATTTTATGTAACGTACATGTATAGGAATTCTCACAAATCTAATCTAAGTTTTAAAAGATTAGTATTGGATAGCATAAGACAAATAATATATTAGATTTATTATGTTAAAATTTTGGATTAGAAATAATGTCATAATATTTTATATTTATTATGGAAACGGAATGTGTAGATAATGCAACCCAACAAATTTCAATTCTGAATGAAGTTTTCTGGCGTCCTTTGGACATTTAATTGATTTTGCAGCCACTAGCTGATGTCAGGGAAGATTAATTGTGAATAAAGAGAAGAAATGCAGTCATGGATGCACATGATATTTAATGAATTTTGTTTAGTTTCAATCCTCTGTGATGATGACTTGACCAATTTTCTGCTGAAAATAATATTTTATGTATCACTATTGAATGCCCTTATGTAGACTTACAAGTAATCAGAAGGAACGGTAAGGGGAGGAATTATTTGTTCATTCTAGTTGTTCTAGAAACAAAATTTATTGAATGGTTTTAAAATTTAATAATTTTCTAACAATATTGTTGGATTAAAGAAAAATAAATACTTGTTTTAGAAAGAGAGGGTTAAAATGTTTTGGTTTAAAGATGAAGATTGAAACAATGTTTTTTTAAGTTGTGGTTAAAAGGTGTAATAATTCTAGTGGAATTCATAGTTTATGGGTTATGGTGCTATTGAGGATTCTAAACTTAGGATCATATTTTGGATTTTTATAAAAATCTTTATGCTAAGTCTCATTCTAATGATCATACTACTGGTAGTATAAAAGAGTTTATTGGTACTTATATCCCTGAGATGGTTTCCTTTTAGGAGAATATTTTGTTGATTAAATGCCCGAATTATTTTAAAATAAAAAATACAATTTTTAATCTTAATGGTAATAGTGCTCCTGGTCCGAATGGCTTGTGTGATGTTTTCTATCATTCTTGTTGGGAGATTATTGGGATGAATGTTTGCAAAGCTGTTCAACAGTTTTTTAAACAAAACTGGATTCTTCCTGGAATGAACAGTAAGGTGGTTTCTCTTATTCCTAATACTAAGGGTGTTGAATCCATAAAAGATTTCAGGCCAATTGTTGTCGCTAATTTTAAATTTAAGATCATTTCCAAAATATTGGCAGATAGGCTTGCAATTATGGCTGCTAAAATCATTTCTCCTAGTCAATATGGGTTTGTGCAAGGTAGACAAATTCACGATTGTATTGCTATTGCTTTTGAAGCTATTAACATTTTTTCTAAAAAGGTTAAAAGAGGTAATGCAACTTACAAAGTTGATATTCATAAAGCATTTGACACTTTGAGTTGGAAGTTCATATTGTTAGTTTTGATACGCTTTAGTTTCCATCCCTCATTTGTCAGTTGGATTAGTACAATCCTTCTTTCAGCTATGCTTTTTATTAGGATAAATGGTGGTTTGTTGGGTTTTTTTCCTTTTAGTAGAGGTGTGAGACAACGTGATCCATTATCTCCCTTGCTTTTCTGCCTCGTAGAGGAGGTTCTAAGTGAGGTATGTCTAAGCTTGTGAATGATAAGAAGATTCAGCATATGGCTAGCCCACAAGGTTATATCACTCCCTCTCATATTTTATATGTTGATGACATATTTGTTTTCTATAGGGTAGATAATAAGTCCCTTAGAAATTTGAGTATTTTTCTTAAAACATATGACAATTTTTTTCGGAACAATATGTGAATAATTGGTATAATTACCTTATTTGTCCATACATTTAGGGTAAATATTCAATTTAATACAATGGTTTTTTAAAAAAATCAATTTGGTCTCTATGTTTTTTAAAATGTGTCCAAAATGGTCTTTTCTGTTAAGTCACACCAAACGACGTCAAGTGTTACTTATGTGGCAGAGAGAAGGGGTTATGTGGACTGTCAATTAAAAGACACATCAGATTGGGTAGGCATGAAATTGGTTTCGCAGAGAAAAAACCCAAACCACCACCCTTCCCCCACTCTCAACCACCACTCCAAAAACCACCAGCAATCATGTCGAGAGGGTTTATTCTGAGCTGATAAGTGCCACCACTCCATACATGATGAGTGCCACCACGGGAGCTGCTGTAGGCACATGCTTACAATTCCCATTCTCTGAAACTTAGTAAGACCCTTTGAACTTGTCTTTTTAAGTCATCCAACAAGTGAATCAATCACTCGACAGTAGAAGAAAATGAAGATAGCTACATTAAGGATGTCAAAGCTAGACATGCTTGTAAATGGTATTCTAAAATGGGATATTGTATTTTTCACGGCAGCCTCTTGCTCTACAAAAAGAGAATCCATTTGTGTGAAAACCACTGAGTATATTATGGTGCTTAGCAAAATTGGAAGAAGTCTTAGTATACACTTCACTTCTTCTACTTGAGTTATAGGGTAGACACACCAAGGGTTATGAAGGCCTTTTTTTTGGTCTTCTAGATCTCTAGTAGATATAAAATTTGCTCTGCCCAGAAACCTGCAAAGCAGATGATAAATGTCAAATTGATCAAGTTGTTATAGCTTGCAAGAATGAAAAATGACCAATTATTTAGAAACTGTTTGGTTTTGTTTTACATAAATTCCTAACGAAAACAAAAAGTAAAAGAAAAAAAAACAAACTTTGGTAAATAAAATGAATTGGGTGTTGTTTAAAAGGATGGATAGGTACCGTAAAGTGTTTAGATTTGGTAAGATCGGAATGCATTTGGGGATCAGACTGAGAGAGAGATTGACGAAGGAAGCAGATCCTATCCCAGTGGTACCAGCAAAAGAGGACGCCATTGAGGGTGAAGATGATGATAAAGAGAATGGCAGTGCCTAAGGGGAAGCCAAAGGAGGGTCGAGATGCATCGATGTGTGGCAGTGAAAGATTCGGGCTCTCCATGATGCGATGATGAAGGGGGAGAACTCACCGAAGTTGGAGCTGGTGGGGAGCTCACTAGCACCGCAACCGAAATAGACATTGTCGGAGGCTTGATCGTTGGAACAGGAGCCACAACGGTGGGAGGAGTTGTCGCCGGCGACGATGTGGGGGTTATGGCCTTAGGGGACGCCGCCACTTGACACCTCACATCTCTCAATCCCACCTCTCAAAACCACATAAGCATCACTTGACGTCGTATGATGCGACTTAACAAAAAGGACCAATTTGGATACATTTTAAAAAACATAGGACCAAATTGATTTTTTTAAAAGCCACTGTACTAAATTGAATATTGATCCTAAATGTAGGGACAAATAAGGTAATTATACCTTAATAATTCTAAGAGTAGTTTTTTCACCATGGATACTTTTGCAAGATTTGTTACCAAAATTCAACGTCTTCATTCTTGCAGACATGGTGGTTTACCATTTAATTATTTAAGGGTTTCTATCTTTGTTGGTGCTCTAAAGTGTCGATTTCTTCAACCTTTGGCGGATAAAGTCAAATTAAAGCTAGTATCATGGAAAGTGAAATCTCCTAGCATGATGGGACGAATACGGTGATCACTGGCTCTCTAGCTTATAGTTTTAATACGTATAAATAGTCTGTTTCTATTCTTAAGCAAGTTGAGCAGTGGTGTAGAAATTTTATTTAGACTGATGATATTATGAAAAAAGGCATAGCTACAGTTAATTGGGCTTAGATTTGTTCTCCTCTTAAGAATGGAGGATTGAATATTATTAACCTTTATCATGAAAATAACGTGTATCTTCTTAAGCTTACTTGGATTTTCGCTTATAGTAATAAGCCTTGGTCTTTTCTCTTGAAAGCCAGAGTTCTTAAATCAAAGTACAAGCTTAGAATGGCTTATAGATCCTCCTCTATTTGGCCTGAGATTAAACAGTTTTATGACACTACTCTTGAACATACTTCTTAGACTGTTGGTACAGGTACTTTTATTAATTTCTGGAATGATAAATGGTGTTCTACTACTTCTTTATCAAACATTGTAGGGTACCTGATGGTTCTAGCATCCAGAATACAGTTTCACAATTCTGGACTGGTAGTGATTGGCATATTCCCTTAACTTTACAGCAGATGCCTCATTTTTTAACATATCATGATTAGGCAGGAACAGAATATTCCTAATTGGATTCTGGACGAGTCTGGTCATTTCACTCTCAAATCGGCTAGGACTTTTTTGTTGGATCCAATATTTCCATGTTGTTGGGGAAAACTCATCTGGTCTCCATATATTCCTCCTTCCAAACCTGTAGTACTCTTGAAAGTTTTTCATGGGCGACTTCCTACAGACCAGTACATTCAACATAGAGGTTTGCATATATGTTATATGTGTACGTTGTGTGAAAAGCAGGAAGAATTTATTCAACATTTATTGTTTTAATATCCTTATGTTTTTCCTATTTGGAGTTGGATTCAATTTTTGTTTCTTAATTCTCATTTCTCTAATGTGGATGATCTTCTTTCTTTTATTAAGAGTGATGGTAGTTCTTTGGTTAATTTGATTAAGCTTGTTGTGATAACTTTTTCTATTTGGATGATATGGCGTGTGAGGAATTATGCTAGATTTTAGGTTAAAATTGATGTTTCTAGAGCTATTTCGGTCATCAAAGATCTCACTTGTCTAGTGGAAAACTCTTCTAAAAGTTCTATACACAATGATATTTGATTTCAATGTGCTTAAGTTTTTTGTATTCATACTGGTAGTGGTAAAGTTCTAGATCCTCTTCTTGTTAGATGGGAGTTTCCTTCATCAGGTTGGGTTAAAATTAACATTGATGGTGCTTCTAGGGGTTCTGCTGTGTTGAACCAAGTGGTGTTCAAACTTTGAAGAACCCAAACCCTTTGAAGGATGTTGAATTCTTGGCTGTGCTTGTTGTTGCTGAGCTGTCTTAGTTAGGATCTGGGGTAGTTTGAGTTTTGTAATCCACTTTCGATTGAATCCAAAGCATAGGCATTCTCAATCTTTTAAAAGAAAAGTGTTTTTCAAACTAAGTGAAAAACAACCGATTGTTTTATACTTAGATGTTTTTAGAAAAGATTAAAAATTGTTTTTCAAATGGTTGAACTGTTAAAACCAAAACAACTGATTCATTCGAGGAAACAACCGATTGTTTGTTTTGGTACCATAACAGAAAAACTGTTTTGTGCTTTGACTGAGCATTAAATGTTTTTCTAACTGTTTGTGCTCCAGTCTTTAATGCTTTGACCAATCTTTAAATGCAATGAATAAGTTTGTTAAGATTTGATAACAAACATCCTTGAATAAATTCAGAAAACAGATTTGAGAAATAACAATCTTTTGAGAACAACAAGATTCTGATTTTAAAAGACTTGAGATTGCTTAGAGATTGAGATTGATCAAAAAGTGTGAGATAGGATTTTTGCTTTTATTGATTTCAGATTTACTTCTGTAACAAGTGTAATCCTTGTATCTGTTGAACAAGTTTCTTTTATGTTGGTGTGTTGGCCAAGAGAAGGGTGTGTCTTGAGGGGATCAAGGTCACTTTCTTGGTTGTGTTGTAAGTGATCTAGGTTTGATTGCTTAGTGGAATTCCTCAGTGGTTTCTGAGAAGACTGGATGTAGCTCTGGGTTTAGAGTGA
>Ga0123342_1008076_pt1 | contig 13492 bp, 8 predicted proteins | sample Turbeawhitnodule_FD_89960 | JGI IMG/M metagenome (GOLD analysis project Ga0123342, IMG submission 89960) | Root nodule microbial communities of legume samples collected from Mexico - Turtle bean Mexico white nodule | ecosystem: Host-associated > Plants > Roots > Nodule | place: Mexico: Nepantla...
AAACCGGGAGGTTGCTCCATATAAATTTCTTCCTGCAAATCCCCATTAAGAAAAGCATTTTTAACATCCAGTTGATAAAGAGGCCATTGTTGAAGAGCAGCCATAGCTATGAATAAGCGAACAAAGGCCATCTTTGCTACTGGAGAAAAAGTATCACCATAGTCTAAACCAAAAATTTGGGTATAACCCTTAGCCACAAGACGAGCTCTGATACCATCTTAAGAAGTGGACTTTAAGCCTAACTCAACCCCATAAAACCGGCTCTAATCTCTAATCGATGTGGGATTTCCAACATTTTTAAATGAGTGGCACCATTTATAATAATTGAACGCTGTAAGAAAGTAAAGAATTATTTTATTAATAATCATCACTCCAATTATATTCTTTATAATCTCTATTTGTAAATAAAAAATAATCAAAACCTTTTAAAAATGGAAAAAAATATGCTGAAATGAATGGGAAGATTCTGAAGATATTTTTTCCTATTTACTTTCTCAATATTAAGAATATTTTTATCCTAATAATCTTCCATTTACAACACTCCTCTTAAAGTTAGTAAATGAATATCAATCATTCCCAACTTTCCTACAAGATCTTGGAATTTGCTATGAAAAAGCTCTTTAGTGAAAATGTTTGTTATCTACAATCCTGTAGGGACATGATTTGTAACCACTAGGCCCCTATCAAGATTATCTTTGATGAAGTGTCTATTAATTTCAATATGTTTGGTTCTATCGTGTTCGATTGGACTATGGCCAATTTTCATGGTTGACTTGTTATCACAGAATTGCATAGGATGTCAATCTTTATTTTATGGTCAACAAGTATGATCTTCATCCAGAGTCCTTTAGTACCTTGAACAAGGATTTAAAATTCAGCTTCTGCACTAGAACGAGATACTTTTTCCTGTTTTTTGGTTCTTCGGGTCATTAGATTCTACAAGAAACATAAAGTACCCAGGTGTTGATTTTGTCCGTCAGTGACAAAACCTAAATAGTCTATATCACTATATATCTTCAAGGTCAAAAAGTGTCTTGTTTCCTAAACAATAATATCTTCAAAGGTCAAGGTGTTGATTTCAAGTTCTAAAGAATTTTGTCAACTACTTGCACGTGTCTTTCTCTCAGATCATGCATAAATTTACTTACCTCACTAACTGCATAAGAAATATTTGGTCCCGTGTGTGATAAATAAATGTTTTCCTACCAATCTCTGATATTGGATTTTTTCTACAAGAGAATTGTCTCCAATTTCAATTCTATAATTTTGTTCAACAAGAACTTTTGAGGTTCTACATCCCATCTTACTTGTTTCTTTAAGGAGATTAAGTACATATTTTCTTTGGGAGATGAAAATCCCCTATTTTGAATAAGCAACCTCTATTCCTAGGAAATACTTAGGTTTTCCTAGGTCATTTATTTCAAATTGGGCTGCCAATTTTTCCTTTAAAGCCAGTTTTTGTGTTTCATTATTTGATGCAATAATCATGTCATCAACATAGACTAACAATAGTGTAAGTTTACTTGTAACGAAGTGCTTTAATAATAAAGTATGATCTCTTTGGTTTGACTTATATCCTAAGGAAACCATTTCTTTTGTAATTCTCCCAAACCAGGCTCTTGGAGTTGTTTAAGACCATATAAGGCCATTTTTGGGGCATACCTTATTCCTTCCACTGTGAGTTTCAAATCCTGGAGGAATCTCCGTGTACACTTATTTTTCTAAACCTCCATGAAGAAAGGAATTTTTCATATCCAATTGGTATAATTCCTATCCAAAATGAGTTGCTAGTGCAAGAACAACTCAAACTATATGTCTTCATATCACAATCAGTTCCATAAGTTTGAGTATACCCCTTGCAACCAATCTAGCTTTATACTTATCCCTTTGAGTATATCCATTTGCACCCTACTACCGTTTTATCTCTTGGTTTGTCAAGAATCTTCTATGTTTGAGTTTCTTTCTACTACATCGATCTCCACTTTTATGGCTTGAGTCTAATGTTCACATCTCATGCCTTCTTAGATTGAGCTAGGATTTTCTATGGCAACAATAAAGCTTTGATGTCTATTAGAGAGATTATCAGTGTAAACATATTTGGAAATAAGATATTTAAAACGTGATATTTTTTCCTTTCTCAACGATGTTGCAGGTGACATCAATTGTCCCATGATAGAAGCTAGGTGGGCCAAATCAAGTCACAATCAAATCATGGCACTTGGGTTGCTACATTCTTAAGTAGAAAGACTTGCATCTTGACTATTTGCTATAGCTTTTGACCTAGTGGTAAACGCTTGATCCAACAATTGGTATAAAAAATAAGGTCATGAGTTCGATTCCCAGTAGGACAATTATTAACGGGGAGATTGTTGGAGGTTACTCAATTGTCCTATGGTGTAGACCAGGTGGGTTGAGTCACAATTGAAGAATTCAATTCCTAGTGCGACGATTGCTGAAGGGGAAATTGTTGTAGGTGACATTGATTGTTTTGTGATGGAGGCCAAGTGGATCAAGTTACAATCAAATCATGAAATTTGGACCGTTACACTCTTAAGTAGAAAGAGTTGCACTCTAACTATTAGCTATAGTTTTTGGCCTAATAATAAGTGCTCAATCAAACAAAGGCAATGGGCAAATTCTTAATAACACTTACCACCTCATTATAACCTTTAGGGCCTTTACCTCCAAGTTAGATAACTTTTCTTGCTTTGGAGTTAGAATGGGTTATCCTTGATATTTTTTGCCAAAATTTGTATTTTTCTTCTTCCTTGAGGTGGCTTCATCACTTGGATCGTGAACATTTTGCAAAGATTCAACAGACTCTATAGTGAACACATACGGGAACGGGAATTTTATAAGGTTGAAGGAGAGATGCCCAAATCTTTTATAGTCAAGTCATATTTGGGAATTTGCTCATGTTTTTTGTATTGCTTGTTGGCTTATGACATTTGTTTTAGCCCTTGAATTCCAACACAAACAACCCAATGTGCTTCTTAACAATTAAATTGTCTTCCTCGTGACAAGGTCTTGAAATACTCAATACAGAAAAAACTTAGTGAACAATTCAAATCTTTTGTGAGCTTTAGTATAGAGATTAGACTATTGTTCAGTTGTGGGATATATAAAACATCATTTAATACAATAGATGTTTCTAAAGTCATATTCCTGGATTTGCATATGGGTACACTATCACCATTTGCAACTGTAATAAGTTGTTATCTAGTCATTTTGACATACAAATTGAAGAGCTTAGGAAAAGGAGTTATGTGATCCGTTGCTCTCTAATCAAGAATTCAAACATCTTAAGTCAGAGGGCCAATAATATTCAATATACACTTACCTTTCATGGGTAGGGTATATGATCTAGAGGACTTAGTCATTGATTCAACATTTTTTCTCAAATGGTCAATTTTCTCTTTAAAAGCTTTCATGTAAGACATTGAAAAAAACAAGACAGAGATAATAAAGGTTTAGCCCTTATCGCTCTAATTCCTCATAAAAAAATTGTTTGGCAAAAAAACCAAATTAGGGTCAAATGAGACGTCACCACCCCTTGGTGTTCAAGAAGTCTCGCCAACCCTGTCTGTGGCGACAGTGAGTGAGGCACACCTTTCTAGCCCTCCATTAACCACAACAATGATGGCAAACAACGACGATGACAGTTGTTAACAAGGCAACGAAAACATTGAATCTAAGAAAATAGAGAATTATTTTAACATAATAATTACATTCTCACCATTTCTATTTGTAATAATCAAAACCTTTAAAAAAGGGAAATAAACTACTAAAAGTAATAAGAAGATTCTAAAGATATTTTTTCTTAATTCTTTGGAGATATTAAGTATATTTTTTTATTCTAATAATATGCTATTTACAGCAATAACTCTGATAATTTTGAACTTCTGTCCAAATGGATCTGATTTAAATTAAATCCATTGTTCGGATGTTTGTTTTCTATGCATCTTTTCTTCAATGCATTTAAAATATATGATCCTTTTACTTGTATTCTCATGAAAAGTACAAAACCGTAGACTCTAGTTTTGCTTTGACATTTGAGTTTTATTCATGAGTAGTGATGAAGCCTTTGAAAATGCATGCATGGAGTTTGATGAAGTGAATTTGAAGCCAACTTACAAGATTCTGTGGGGTGTACCAGGTAAGAACTCTTTGACTCATGAATAATAAAAATGAATACAAAATTGTTTATGCCTTTCACTTGTTTTCTAATACCCTGTTTTATGTTTCGGTTTTTCTCCTTCCTTTGTGTGTATTTGTGTTCGTCTGAAGCATCTAAAGGCTAGAGATAAATTCTCGAATATTACTATCCCGAAAAGATGGTTCACTATGAAGGGATAAGCCTAAAAGGAAACTTCTTTATAAGGTTTCAATTGCTAGGGGTATCATTTTCAAATGGCGTTATACATTTACATTTTTTCATTGCAAATTACAATCCTTTTGACTGAAATAAAATAAAGGGTTTTTGTTTGTGCATTACTTACTTACCATCAAGTGAAGAGGTTGTTTCATTTCACTTGAACCCATGATCTATGTGTCATACGGAATTAGTCTTACATGACAAAGCTTGCCCTCAAAACCAATAATAGTTAAATATTTTTTTTAATAATGTAATATAATACACAACAAACTAACATGTATTTATAAGTAGTCAAGTTAGATTAGATCTGAATTGTGAAATAATATAAGTAAATTTTCATTAGTAAAATAATACATATTAATCATCTACATTAAATATAACGACATGCAATGGGAAAAATCATCTACAGAAGTAACAATATCTTGACCCTAATGTAGAATCAGTCTAATTAATCCTAATATCCACCATTACTGTATTTACAAGATTCTAACAGGATGAAATAAAGTGGTCATCAATTAAAACAAGTGGTTCCCACAGTTCAAAATGACTTATATCGGTTCAGAGATTCAACTGATGGTTTCTATACTAAAGTTTTGATTGCTTATCAATCAAATGTTTGACCACTTTGTAATATTCAGGATTGTCTGCACCTAGTACTCAGTTCAAAGGTCAGTTTGCTAATGATTTGAAAGGCTGGACCAAACCAGCTGATGGACAAGTTTCTGGTTTAACCAGTTCAATCCAGTTCTCTAACTATGTTTGCAGTATATTTTGGGTGAAGCAATGTATTAAATTTTATGTTCAAAACAGGAAATTGCATATTTCATGGACCATTTGAAATGATGGTCAGATATAATGGACACTTAATGTGTATAACACCAAAAGAGATTTCCATTGTAGGTCGCTCAAATGCAATAAATATAGCTGAGAGGTTGGGACTACCATCTGTTGTTGTGGATACTTCTCGTAAGTTATATGGTTCTGCTAGTGCAGAGATAGATGAGGTATATGTACTCTGAAATATATCTTAATTATATTGATTATCTGTTAATGGTTGTGTATGATATTCTAAGAACATGATGTTTATTTATATTATTGTTTTAAATTTAAAGTAATGAATAGACCATTTTTTTGCCTTGAACTTGGTACTAAAATGGATATTTTTGAAACAAATAAATTGACATGTATTATATGGTGGTAGTTTTTATACAGGGCTCTGTGCCTCCATATATTTACCACATTATCAAATCTAATTCTTTTAATGTATTGCAAATATTTTAGTTGTTTCAACATAGTTTATTTTTCATGTAGGTAATAACTGATATGGAAAGGTTTAAACAAAATTACAAAGAGCTGATGGATGAAGCGCGTAATTATCTGATGTGAGACTCTTTGCTTTAAAAAAAAGTTAAATTCATTGCAGGCTTTATCCCCGTATTTGCATTTCATGGACAATTTAAAGAGAGGTCATTTCCTGATTATAACATAGGCACTTGTTATGTATCTAACAATGGATTAAGTTCATTCAATTTGTAATGCATTCAAGGACAAATGGATCATGTAATCATATTCGCATCTTGCTTTTAGTTCTCGATGGTTAGTATTTTTTTTTTTTTCTGCAGTTATCAGAATTCTTAATACTTGTTACAAGGCTTCCATCCCTCTGTTTTAATAATTGGAGAGAATTTGTTAGACTGACCACCTGTAAATTTTGTTATCCTGTGTTCTCTTCTGTGCAATGGATGGAAACCTTGATTAACCATGGAGGATTCATTTATCAGAGCGTAGAACCAACCATATATTTAGTAACAAAGTAATTGTTAGTAATTAGTAATAAATGCAAGAGTCGTGTGCTATATATTAGTATTACTCATAGATAATCCATTCAATGAATTTTTTTTATTATGGAAATATAATCCTAGTAAACTTATTCAGATTCTTTACTAGGGTCTAATCAGATTGCAAGAACGAGGAAGATGAGGGAAAGAAATGTTATATATCATCCTCCCATTACTTGTATTATTCTGACTAGTTGTTCACAAATTATTTAAAATTGACTTAATTTTCTTAACTGTTTCATCCACTGTGTACTGCAGTTCTCCTTTGTCTTGGCTTGTAATAATAATTCTTCAAGATAATTATTAACAAGATCCACCATACCTTGCTCCAGATAATTATTAACAAGATCCATCTTACCTTGGACTTGGAGCATCTATAAATTTTTAATTGGGTTCTTTTGTTTGTAATTGTAGGCACTCCAGAGAACTTTACAATAGTCTATTGAACACCAGAAGGAAGATTATGAAACATAGTACTGATATACGATTTAAAAAGATGAGAGATGTATCCGACGCTGCAGCAATGGCAAGATCCATCCTTCGCAAGAAAGTGAGGGAAATGGATATATCAGCTAAGCAACCTTCACAGAACAATAAAACTATTAGCAGCTCTCATTTATCAGCAACCAACAAAAGCCAAATTGCAGCAAATAACAAAGAACCTACTGTTGCTGATAGAAGTACATCTGCTGTAAAAGTTTTTAGTCAATCATCATTAGGTTCAGGTATGTGGAAAGATAATGAAACATGAGGGATATACAAGGAAACCAAACTGCAATGAGATAATATATTTAATTTCTTGCATCTGAATTAAGTGTACCGCTCTAGTTTATTTTTACCTAGTGATAGAACACACTAAAGTTATGATGTCTAGTCTTATACTGAGGATTTTTTTACATCATAGGAATACTGGTGCAAATGTCATTCACCTTATTGATGTTGCAGGTAAGTCTAAGCCTCCCAAGGTTGGTGATACTGTTCATATCTCTTCCCTTGGGAAAAAAGTGACGGTTTTAGAAGTGGATTCATCCAAAGGAGAAATTGTAGTTCAAGCTGGAATCATGAAGTTCAAGCTGAAACTAACTGACGTTCAAAGATCATAAAAGTAGGGAAACCATGGCCATGGTCATAAATGAGTAAGTGTTTTCTTTGTGCTTAGGATCATATGGTTTGCCATTTTTCTAACTGCATAGTATAATAATAACCCTGCACCACACGAAAGTCCATATATTAATAGAAATTATGAAGCATCAAGTTTCGAGAATTGAAAGTTGATTTTTTATAATTTTTTATTTTAGAAGTCAGTGCATTTTATTGTGCAACTAAGTATAGATGCGCCTTACTCCATCCCATAGGTGGGTAAGGAGACCAATCTGCCCGTTTAAGACCGGTCTGCCCAACCCGTGTTTTAAATAACCAGATAAGTCTGATTAGTGAAATAAATGGTCTTTTTTTTTCTATATTGGATCCACACACCCAGTAATAATCTGAAAAAATGAAAAATAGATCAATTTAAAAGAAATTTATATCAAACTAATATATACCAAATTACCAAACTAATATCTACTACATTAAAATCTATCAAATCAAGCTAAAATATACCAAATTGAACAAAATTCCCTTTTTTTAGTTGGTTACTTGTGTAATAATTTCATCTAAAATGCTGCAATATCAAATCCACGGATTTAACAGACCAAGCCTGTAAAGTGATTATAATTATGCTGATTTAATTCGTTATCTGAAGGTCTGCAGACTTAAGTATCGGTTCACAAATTGGATCTATATAGCCACCCTTTTCTGTGATGAACCAACAATCCCAAATGCTTTTGTTATAAACCGAAGAAACATGAATGGTTTTGTATTGCATCTCTAATGTGGTACCTCATATGAGAACCTTTGCAAGTGCACCTATCTTGTACTAAATTTTAACTTTTACCTTATTAGAAGAATATACATGTAAGGATAGAACACTAGACTATTTGGTCATAGACTTCGACACCATGTCATGAACCAACTGTCCCCAAAAGATTAATCTGATAGGTGTAGACACCCAATGGTTTTATTATTTTTATATTTCATCTCTAACACCCCTTACCCTTTAGAAGTCTAAAATATCTGTTTAACTTATTTGTATGCCCTTGAAAAGGAAGAATGTGCATTGAAACTGCTACAATATGATGTGAAGTGAGTTGAAACAAAGGTGGGGGGACTTTCAGTTTCAGAAACTTCAGTTCCTAGATTTAGCCGGATTTGTAAATAAATACAGTTTTGCAATGTCATCAGCATTACAAATAGTTGGCGTGCTAATTATGCAAGGTACATTTTTCTTGGTGATGCATACAAATTCTGTAGACTGATATGCAATTTAAGCAACTTAAACTGTTAGCAAATTCAAATCAAGAAGCATTACCCTGTTATGGTTTTGTCTCCTTGTCAGAATGTGCAAAACAGAAGAAAACAAGCAATTCAGTTAAAGAAAGTTGTGGACATCTCATGGTGCTTGCTTAGTGGAAAGAACAGTGACAGGTATTCATAGAAAACAAAAAGGTTTAGGTATTTTACCCTTTGTTTCTTTTCACTTTATATAGAAATGAGCCGTCCTATGAGAATTTGTTAGGTGCCCTTTATTTTTGGTACTGCTAATTGTATTATCTATAGAAATGAACCATTTGTTTGTATTCTCTATTTTAGGCCTTTTGACCCTGATGGAGGTGGAATGTCCCTGCTCTCTCTTGAAGAAGATACTAACGGATTCCAATTATGTACTTGGATTCCTTTTACCAAAAAAGCACCTTCCACGCCCCCCCTATAAAATCAATTAATGAAAAGGGAGCATGGCCTGACTGCAGAAACACTTTTTTATATGTTATATTGGCGATAACCAAGTTAGAATCTAAGATCTTGTACAAACTATATTCCCCAACCACTAGCCCCACCCTTGTGGTTTAGAAAGATTGTGGTAAAAACACACGGTTGATGTATAAAACTAGTTTTCTTTTTTCCAACACAATTTTGTGTAGGGTGTTTGGTTCTGCATCAAAATTTATGAAATGCATGTTTTTTCATAAGCAACCTAGTGAAGTTTCTAAGTTTTTTTAAGAAATAGACACGGTTTTACCTTCTCAAATGCATGTCCAAACACACATGTAATTATTGTAGTTTATTTGCCCCATATACTGATGTAGTTATAGTTTTCTTTTTGTGGTACTGTCAGGGAATATACTGAGTAATTTTATTGCTATTGCAAGTTGTATCTAAGCATGGGAGACAGTAGACTTACTGGATCCGAGGTTTAAAAGTATTTTGTTAAGAAAATGGCCAAGTTGGAGAACAATTACCTACTGGACTTTATCATAAAATAAAGTTGATCAAATTAAAAATGCAAAAGATGTTGAATTCAAAACTTCCACCAAGTTGGTGGAACTTCATTCATCAAGCACTAATGGGTAGTTGAAAGGAATACAATAAGTAAGGAGAGTTTGATATACTAGGCTTGTATTCATGCAACTGCTAATGGCATGTATTGCTTAATATTAATAATGATATTTTGGTTACAAGCTTGGAGTTTTACTGTTATTTTTCATTTGGGTAAGATTGCAATCAGGTTTTTTGTTTCCACAAAGCTCAAGACACTTTCGGTTGAGTTTTGTTTTAGTTTGTAATAGAGTCACGACAATACTTTTTCCTCAGGCCAATTAGTTAGTGGAACTAACTTTATGTTTTTGAATTTGCATTGTGTTTTGACTTGGCTTCCTAAGAAAATATTGCACATGACGAGGTATTCCAGCTTTACATCACACGCCACTAATGGAATTTGCTTTTGTACCAGTCCTTGTACTTTGTGGCATTGTTTATTTCTTCTGCATCATGCACCACTAATGTTAATTTTCAAGCTGTTACCAAGAGACGATGATTTTGAATAATTTACTTGAGGCAATAGACATTATTAGTTCAAATTCTCTAACTGAAACATTTGTTGATTATTCTAAATTATACAACATCTCCTGCAACAGTAGCAAGCAGCAACCCACAATAGGTAGTGGCATATAATATACATCCATTAAAATAAGTAAATGCTTTAGTATCATGTTCTTCATTTTATCTTACTTTTCTCTCTTTTATTCTTATATGTTCCTTGAATTACTGGTATGAAAAACTAGAGTGGTACTCAAGTGAAATTGGACTATGAATTTTGCCTAAGTTTAGCATTCTAGATGGATTTAGATAAACCATGGACAATGAACTATAAACAGAGATCAAAATAATACCTTAATTGAAAATCTTTAAGTAATAGATTTGTTGCTCTTTTTATTTACATATTGTTTATCTCACTTATTTTAATTTTTAACTACAAATAATTAGTGTTGAAAAATCTAACAACAATGATCACAGGAAGAAATTGGGTTACATAATTGTTCAAGTACGAAGAATACAAATTGGATTATTTTTCCTTAGAGCATTATAGGAATGTCTTTAAAGTTAACTTTTTTTTATTATTGCAAAGGTGTTTTCCAATTGAAGTATAATTTATAAAAATTCAATAAAATATAATAGTAGATATTTTTATTATTGATCTCAAATATTATATTTCATTAAATAAAAAAATTAAAAAAGAAAGAAATTAAAAAAAAATCAAATTTTGAAATTAACACTTGAGTCTTTTTAAATTAGATAAAACAATATATTTGGAAAATAAAAAATAAAGTAAAAATTAATCTAGAACAATTCGTTAAAAATATTTTAATTCAAGAATTATATTTTAATTTTATAAGGTAGAATTGAATTGTATAAAAAATATATAATGAAGAAATAAATTATACACACAATTAATTTTAATTAAAATATTTTTCTATTTTTTATTCATTTTTAAATCAAAATTGAACACATTCTTATTTTCTCGTTTCACACAAAAGAAATACTGGGAGCACTCTACATTCTTTTTCTAACACTACTTATTTAAATTTGGTTAAAAAAGGTATTAAGTTTCAGGGAGAAAATGTACTCTCTATTTTTATCAAAGTAGTGTAATTTGATTTAAAATTATTAAGCTGGTTTAGTTTTTAAAAAGTGTGATATTATATATAATTATTTATTTTTTTATTTCTAATATGCACACATCTTGGAAACATTTTTTTGTTGCTTTATTTTAGCATTCACAGAATATTCTATGTCTTCGTCTCTGTTGTGCTTCTTTTTTACCATCAAAAGAAAAAAAAATGTATTTATTATTTTCTATGCAAACTTTTTAAAATAATAAAAAATATAAGTAAAAGTGAAAGTAAAAAAAATAAAATCCTCAACTTCAACGGAACATGATTTGTTTTTTATTTGGTTGTGCAAACCAAACAGAGGAAAGAAAAAGAAACAAAATCTCTTCTTCTCTGATACCAATTACATCTAATAACATTACAAATAAAAACACTTATTCCTTAATCTTTATTTAATTAACCATCTAAGGGTTCTTTAATCGAGTTTACATGTAATCCGAGTCAACTTGAGTTGTTGAACTTGAATCTTCAATATTTGTATGATCAAATATTTTGGAGAAGGTGCATTGTTACACATATCTTACTAACCAATAGCACAATCAACCAAAGGTTAATTAACATCTAATTATCCCTTCCAATTTCAACATCTGCATGGTGATTATTCAATTCAAAAACCTGAGCACTGTCAGTGTCAAGAACCCCAGAATATCCACTCTCAAATATAACATCCAAGAAGTAGAGCATGGAAACAAGAGCCAAAGAACTGAAGAACACTGGAATTGGTCCAAATAGCCACATGAAGAGAGGGAATGAGAGGTAGAAGGCACGCAAGCCAAGGGACCAGAAGTAGCTGCCTCGGTTCACAGTGGTGGCAACATACTCAGCTGTGAGCATTTGGTGCCTAGGGTTTTGGGACACTTTCTTGAAGGGCACGTTGATAAGGATACTTGCATGGCTATAGTACCTTATGGACTGAACATTCAGCAAAAATGCCAACAAGAAACACACCAATATGGAGAAGAACTTTACTGACAGACCAAGGTCACTCCTGTCCCCAAAAACCTCAGACATCACAGTTTTCCTCTCATTTCCACTGCTCATCAACACAGCAATCAGGGAACTCAACATTATAGCTGTTGAGGCCAAAAGGGTCGATGCCATTATGTTGTTCCTCAATGATTGCACTGCTAGAACCCCATTCTTCGACACATCCTTCATTCACATAGTATCATCCAAAATCAATATCAGTACACATAAACATGCAACTTAATGCATAACAATGTTTTAAGGGAAAATTATGAATTTTTACAATTATTACTTTAAAAATGATAGCAAAAGACGTGTTTGCTGTTTGATTGTCATTCTGGAAATCACGTTTACAGAAACTATTTAACGTGAATCATAGACTTTTTTCTATCCATAACTCAAATAAGCAGAAGCAGGGTTTTTTTTACTTGACATCAAATGCACACATGATGCTGCATAAAACAAGTTCTAAAACTAACTGTTAGTTATGTCCGAAATTCACGTCCAATTACGAGTGATGTTCCCAAAACATGCTATATTGGTTAGAACCCAGAAACACAATTGTTGAAACTAACGAAACCCAAAATAAAAATCTCAACTTTTGAGCAGGCATTGTGAGGAGAACATGTGCACATACCTCCATCATGGCCTGGACCCAGAAACGGCGATTGATTGCATTGACACCAATGACTGTTTTGGTGGGGTGTTTCATGATTCGGTAGAAGAGCCATAAATGATACACCAACATCAAAAGGAGGCCACTGGGCACTAGAATGAGATCAAGAAATTTCTTTTCCATTCAATGGCAATGTGATTAAGAAACCAAAGGGAAATTGCAGAGTAGAGATAGAAGTATGCGTGCAGAACACAAAATGGATATGGAGATTTAATCTGATCTCGTTTTCCTCTTAGGTTTTGTGGGGAAGATGAAAAAGTGAAGATGGAAGATTGAAGATTGAAAATGGAAGGAAGAGAGGGGAAGTGGTACACGGGTGTTGCCGTGGATGTGTGGGAAGAAAGTAATCAAAATTGGTATATATAGAACAATCTCAACGTCGGGTTTACATGTCATGCACACACACTCCTCATACATACACATGCCATTCGATCGTCATTGGCTATTATTTCTTTAAATTCATAAGTGAATTAGTTATATATATATATATATATATATATATATATATATATATATATATATATATATTATTTTATTAAATAAAAAGATATATAAAAATTTTTTTATAAAAAAAAAAATAATATGAGGT
>Ga0123342_1008077_pt1 | contig 13491 bp, 8 predicted proteins | sample Turbeawhitnodule_FD_89960 | JGI IMG/M metagenome (GOLD analysis project Ga0123342, IMG submission 89960) | Root nodule microbial communities of legume samples collected from Mexico - Turtle bean Mexico white nodule | ecosystem: Host-associated > Plants > Roots > Nodule | place: Mexico: Nepantla...
AATTATACAGTTTGGTGTTTCCTAACCCTAATACTGACTTGAGCGTCGGAGTGCAAATAACCTCTAGGGCGCCCTTTGTCTTTGTGTTTTCAGGCATTCATCACAGGAAAGGCACGGGCAAACGCAGGGATTTAGGACGTAAGAGTGACGTAGGCACACGAAAGAATTTCAGGTCAACCGACAGGAACAGAAATGATCAAGCGAAGGTGGTTACATGATAAAAAAAACGTACCTTAAAGTGATTATGCTTCGAGGGGACGAGGTATTTGGGAGAAGAAAACAGAGTGTTCAAAGCAAAAATGTTTGAAGAGATATGCGAAGAGGGAATGAAACAGTGAAGGGAGCGTAAAATTGAAAGGTTAACATATAAGGGGAAGTGCAAGCAGCAACCCTTCCCAACCGCTGATCTGGCCACGTGTACGCTGGTGAGGGAGTATGGTGAAACGTCACCTCGATTTACACTGCACGTCTCATCACCCACTGGACACGTAGGTCGCCACGGACAAGCAGTTAGCCTCTTCACTGGAACAAGTTCCAGCTCGACCCTGGGGGGCTTGTGTACTGGACCAGAACTCGGACATCGGCATTGGACATTGGTACCTGTGGAGTAGGTCGGCTCGGTGGTCTGGTCGCGGTAGTGGGCCACGTAAGTGGACCCCAGAGATGCGTGTTTTGAAACCCGTATCTATGAAAGGCCTAGTCAGCGAGTAAGTTCCTGCATAGGGGTGTGTATAGTACATTCGGGTCTAGCACGAGTGAATATTCCCTGAAGCCGCTAAGGCCCAAGAGCGTTAGGGTTTTTAGGGAAGGCTGCATGCATGATACATAAAGGATTAGGGCACCTACAGAACAGATGGGCCCCGCAACACCGGTACATGAGTTGGTACCCTAGTGGCCTTGCTGTTAAGATTGTGCACTCCAAAGAAGAAGATTTTGTGCGGTTGTTGGGCTAAGATTGTGCAACAACGTAACAGAATGTCCTCCTAGTAAACCTAATTTAAATAGAGATAAGGCTCTGGTGAGAGAGGGGTTGTGACAGTGAGTTAACCTAAAAACAGTCTATAAAAGGGAGTTGAGATCCCTGGTAAAGGTACATCGTTTCTAAGACTGAAACTACTATCTTATTTACTCATTGTTTCTTAGCCCAATACTGACTTGATCATCGGAGTGCAATCAACAGGTAGGGTCCCCTCTATTTCAACGGAGTCGCTTTCCAACAGCAAGAAGAAGCACAAAATCCACCAGAAATAGAAGGAGCCACAAGTCAACCGACAACTAGGTCAACCGACAAGAATAATGAACATGAAAGTTACTCTAAACTTGAAATGGAAAGATCTTGAAGAACATTACCATCTGCATTATGTTTTGACATTGTTGCTCCAATTTTTTTAAGCCTTAATCTTAATCTTGATAATTTTACAAAGTTCAACATTACACTCAAGTCAAATCAAAATTTAGTATTCAAAAACAATAAAATGAAAATATAAAAAATTAATGTAAAATCTTAATAAAACTATTAACAGTGGTGCACTTAGATAATTTACATGTCTTCTCGTATAATTTAATATTTATTAAAATTACATGAATATATAAATAATAAAAATGAAAAATGCGGACACACAGGCATGTGAGTGCATATGTTCCCGCTAGTAATAATAATAATAATAATAAAATATAGATATACATTAAAAAAAATGTGGATACACATGTACGAGAGCACTTGTGTTCTCGCTAGTTATTTATAATTTACTTAATTATCCTTTATTTTAAACTTAAATTCTTATTACTTTTATTTAAAATAGGATTACAATTTAAATATAAAAATATAACTAAAATTCTAAAAAAAATATTATTATAGAATATTTATAATTAAAATTATTTAAATATTTTTTTATCAAATTTTATATCATTTTGTATCTTTTCTAAAGTTGGTTCTAATACATTATCAAAAATAATATTTTAATTAAAATAATTATAATTTTTAAATAAATAAATAAAATTATTTTTTTGACTATTTTTAAATATAAAAATAAATTTATAAATTTATACTTTTAATAATTAAAAGAATATAATTTCAATCACACCTATTAAATTATTCACAAATTCTCTTAAATTTTTTTTACATTTTTTACTCTATTTATCTTAATATTAACATCCTCAAACATCCTCATTTTCTTCACATTTTTCTTTCAAATCATTCCCTAAAATTCATTCCTAATCCAAATAAAAGCATAAATCATTAGTTCAAAAAAACTGAGTAAATTCCTAATCCAAATAAAAGCATAGCATAGATGATACTTCAGAATCTTAAAACAATTCCATAGGATAAGAAGTATCTCAAATTCAATCCGTGTAATTTACTCCCTAATTCAGAATCCTTTAAACAATTACTTAGGACATGTAAACCCTTAAAACACTCTGCCATTTAAAAGACACAGGTTAGTGCCAACATCCGTCACTCCGCACCAGTCCAGGCAGCGGACCACCACTGCTCACCGCACCACCACCACGCACGGCCGTACCAGCGGCGCCCACAGCCGCCCCCACACAACCGCTCACGACGCGCGCTCGCCTGCGCACAGCCGCACCCCGCGCACGCACCACCGCTCACGACGCGTGCTCGCCTGCGCACATCGCGCCGCCGCCGCGCTCTGCACCTGGTGGGTCTCCTCCGCGCCGCAACACAGTCCCGCACTCGCCGCCGCCGCGCCTTAGACATCCTGCGCGAAGCACCTGGTCGCCGCGAAGCACGATCTGGGACACCGCCGCTGCCCCTGCAAAACCCTACCACCGCGCGTCGTTTTATTTTCTTCTTCTGTTCGTGATGAGACCGAAAATTAAAAAAAATAAAATCCTGTCATCTGACTAGCTTTTGCTGCTGCTGGTTGCCTCCACTGTTCACCTTTTTTTCTTCCTTCTTTAAATCTTCATTTTATTATGTTATGACCTTATTATTCTTTCTGTTTGGATTTACATTGTTCTTCACTTCAAAAAGTTCCTGAACTTTTGCACCAACTTTTACTCATCAGGTCATTATTATTCTTCAAAAATTTCGCGCTTCGCCTTCACATCGGTTAGTCCTTCTTCACATTTAATGTTTTCTGCCCATTGCTTTTGTGTGTGTGAATATTATGTTGCATGTGTTGTCTGTTTAGTTCGTATCTGTTAGATGGTTATTTTGCTTTTGTTTCACAAGTCACCAGTTTTCTCAGTGATTTTCGTAGAAGATGGTTGAACTTCTTATGTGCCTACTGTGCCGTTATATTCTAACAGTGCGTGTTTGATTTGGTTTATACCGGACAGATTTTGGGAAATTACTTATTATTGTTTTGGTGGGTTCCAAATTTTATTGCTGAGTCTTGGAGAGTATTCTCATTTTGTAGTGAACCCAAAACATAGTCTTAGAGTTGTTCACGCATTAGCTGCAGCAAGTTTTGCCGAAATATGGGGTTATGCCCCCCCTCTCCTCTCTCTAGTAATTTGCTCTGAGGCAACCTAGGTCTTATTTGCATTACTTGCTGCTCATTTTCTACTTTTTTTCTAACGCATTGCTGTATCACCTTCATCTTCAAGTGTTACTTTGCGCATGACTGGTTTCATTCATAGTTACCTTCTTTAATTATGGTCTACTACCTTTTTTGGGTTCAGATTCTGCTGCACTTCCAAAAGAGTTGGTTGTGCAGTTCTTGTTTTCAGACACCATCTTTAAGTTCCTGTAGGCTTTTGAGTTCTATAATGGCCAGTGATTTTTCTGTCATCTCCAATGGAGACAGCAATGGCAATGTAAATCCACAACCTAATCAGCAAAGGACGTACCAAGTGGTAGTGGCTGCCACCCAAGATTGGGGCATTGGTAAGGATGGGAAGTTACCCTGGAGGTTGCCTACTGATCTCAAATTTTTTAAGGAGATCACTGAGAAAACATCTGATCCTGGAAAGAAGAATGCCATTGTAATGGGAAGGAAAACATGGGAGAGTATCCCTCTTCAGTACAGGCCTCTTTCTGGTCGCCTTAATGTTGTTCTTACTCGCTCAGGCAGCTTTGATATTGCAACGGCAGAGAATGTTGTTATATGTGGAAGTATGTATTCTGCATTGGAGCTACTAGCTGCTTCTCCTTACTCTCTGTCAATTGAGAAAGTATTTGTTATTGGAGGTGGTCAGATATTTAGGTACTTATTTGTTTTAAAATGTGATTTTCTTCACCTGCGCTTTCATTTTCATGTTAAGCTCTTTCTCTGTTTTAGCTGATAATTTCCATGTACAGAGAGGCTCTCAATGCACGTGGATGTGAAGCTATCCACTTAACAGAAATTCAGTCAAACATTGAGTGCGACACTTTTATGCCTTCAGTTGATTTCACTATATTTCGGCCATGGTACTCATCCTTTCCCAAAGTGGAAAACAACATACGCTATTCTTTCATCACTTATGTGCGTGTAAGGAGTTCTGCTGTGGAGTCCCTGAGTCAGAATATTGATCCACTTATTGATAATAATTCTGATTCCATAAAATTTGAGGTCAAGGATTTTTCTTTTCTTCCCAAAATGATTTTTGAGAGACATGAGGAGAATATGTATCTTAAGCTGGTTCAAGACATCATTACCGAAGGTACAATAAAGGGTGATAGGACAGGGACCGGTACCTTCTCAAAATTTGGTAGCCAGGTAACGTTTTGATTGGTATATTGAGGGTTGTTGTAGTTTATATGCTGACTTTGTCTTTTTCCACAGATGAGATTCAATTTGCGCAGAAGCTTTCCTCTTCTAACAACTAAGGCATGTAGTAGAGATTATGTTTTAAGGCGTTTTTTATCTTTTGTGTAAAAGAATCTGTCTTTCATGTGAACGGTTTTTTTTTCCTTTGGTTTGATTATTATATTGTGTATACTAATATGAATGTTTTATTGGGAAGGATAATATATAGTTGTAAATTTTGATAGAAATTTGACATGATTTCTTCAATTGATTGTAGAAAGTATTTTGGCGAGGGGTTGTTGAAGAGCTTCTTTGGTTTATCAGTGGCTCAACAAATGCCAAGGTAATAATATCTTCTGCCTATCTATTCCATACACATTTGAAGCCTCATCTATTCATAGTTTGGTCGCAAACAAGCTGACATGAGCCAACTATTGGCGAACATGAAGTTGGTGTATCTTATAACATTTGAGCTTGGATTTGAATAATAGATGTAAACATGTGGAAAGTTCAGGTGCTTCTAAACTAACTCATTCCTTGTATTATTTATTTCTATAATATATTGAACTTATAAATATGATTGCATCCTCTTTTAGTGTTGAAATTTTGAAAACAATATTCATAGATACAGAGAATAACATGTGAAAACAATGCAATTATAGAATAAATAGTTATGTGTAGTGTACGAACCTGAATTGACATATATCTCTTTGAGCACTACCAAACCTTTTTTTTTTCTTGAGAGTTTTCTACCCACCTTATAGGGAATTATTTGGAGATTATGTCTGTTAATTTTTTTAATGAGATGACAAATTTAATATCCCTCAGGGAAGGTAGGGACCCCTCATTGGATTATTTATTATTGATCTAACCCATCATTAATTATTAATAAACACTAATCCATATTAATTTAACATTTAATCTATACAGAATTTAATGAATACATCTTGTATAATCATTACCTTCATCGTACTTAAAGACAACATGTCAATATAGTGAAAAAAATGTTGTAAGTGTTTCCCATGGCCAAGGAGCGTGTTGAATTTTTGCCCCAAATCTTTTATGAATAGTTAAAATAAAACCAGACCTAAGCAACACTGAACTTGTATTCTGCTGGCTCTAGTATGTCTTTGTGTTGAAGAATTTACTGTCTGGCTCTACATAAGTTTGTTGCATTAGGACCTGGTGGTTATTAAGGGTGTTCATGAAGTTGATTTTCTATTAGAGTGAAAAATTAATTTGTTGTGATGCTGTGGACTTTTTAATATAAGATTGTTTGATAACACAGCTTGCACTTGCTAAGCATTCACTGTTTCTTTTTAGTGTCTTAGAGATAAAGGGTTACGGACTAAACTTTAATTCACAGCATTTCACTTGCGTCAGGTGCTTTATATTTTAGTTAACAGGAAATCTTTTACTAGTACGGTATACTTTATTGTATGATCCTCCATCTGAAAACAAGGAATATTTGGCAGGTGCTACAGGAAAAAAACATTCATATATGGGATGGCAATGCATCCAGAGAATACCTTGATGGGCAAGCATGATTATATGTTTTAACTTTGAAGTTCAAATTATGCATTTTTCCTTTATATTGCAATTAATAATTGGCTTTACATGTTTCATTACAGTGTTGGTTTGACAGAGAGGGAGGAGGGCGACTTGGGACCTGTTTATGGGTTTCAATGGAGGCACTTTGGAGCCACGTAGGTGAATTATATCTTTTTTCTGCAGGTATTACAATAGATTGTTTTATTTGGAATCTGCTCAAACATTTAGTTGGTCTTACCTTTTATAGATACACTGATATGCATGTTGACTACTCCGGCCAAGGGTTTGATCAGCTTTTAGATGTTATTAACAAGATAAAGAATAATCCTGATGATCGGCGAATCATTCTCTCTGCATGGAATCCAGCTGATCTTAAATTAATGGCACTTCCACCTTGCCACATGTTTGCACAGGTCTGCACCTTAATTCATTGTGTTTTCTTTGAAAACTCTCCTCTCACATATTTATTTTGTAATTTTAACTTTTGCAGTTTTATGTAGCACACGGGGAGTTATCATGTCAAATGTATCAGCGATCTGCTGACATGGGCCTGGGCGTTCCATTTAATATTGCATCTTATGCCCTCCTGACATGCATGATTGCTCATGTTTGTGGTATGTAAATTATTAAAGCATTCACTCTATACCTAAATATGTAGTCAGTTGATAAAATGTTGAGGTTTCGTGGATGTAATTAGAGATGATGTATCCCCTTTTATATGGTTGTTTGACTTTAAGCTAATAGGTGTGGTTCTCAAAGATTCGATATTATGCTCTGGCTGGCAAAGCCTGATTCTTTTTTGTTTGCTAGAATCGGCCCTAGAAAGTTTAGCTCACTCAGGTGGTTTGTTTAGACTCGACAAGTCTTTGTTGGACTTTAGTTGTGTGTGGACATTGATTCAGTTCTACATGTTCCATCTTAGTAACTTAGAAAATTTTGCATAATAGAGGCCAAGAGTTTTGTTTTTCTTGTTGGTATTCGATCTGTAGTCTAATTTTTCGGGTGTAGGTAGGTTCAGGGTTTACATGCTTTTATTGGTTTTGATAATATCACTAGAGAAGAAATGCAGCCTAAAAGGTAATTATGTAAAATAACTGACCCTTTTACATTACTTGGCTTCTCAGATCTAATTCCTGGTGATTTTATCCATGCTATTGGGGATACACATGTTTACAGCAATCATGTGAGGCCTTTGCAGGAGCAGCTCCATAACCTTCCAAAACCTTTTCCAGTATGTCTCTTGTTTAGCACTTCTTTTAGTTTGTCTTTTGACTCTTTTCCTTGTTGACTCCCTCAATGTACTTCGAAGCAGACATTGAAGATAAATCCAAAGAAAGATATAGATTCTTTTGTGGCTGCTGATTTCAAGCTCATAGGCTATGATCCTCACCAGAAGATTGAAATGAAGATGGCTGTCTAAAGTGTGGGGTTTCTCACTTTCAGGCTGTTTCTGCTTTTTGAATTGAGGCGAGTACGTGGTTTGGGTTTTGGTTTTTACATAGAACTCTACTGGATTCTGTTACCATTATTATTTATATAAAAGGATTTCAGTACAATGTTTTTTGGTGCTTTCAAGCCTATGATCAGTACTAGAACTATGGTGATTAAGTTAATATCAACACCTTCTTGGCAAATTAAGTAAAAAGTTCAGTACTGTCTAGGTTTTATAGCTAGTTTTGTAAATCTACATGAATTTGAATTGATTTAAAATCTTAATGCTATTTTGCATCACCCTTCTTCTGTACTCTTCCGGAGCTAAATTTCTAGAAATCGCCTAAAAAAGGATGGTTCAACTAACATGTAAGGATAGTGCAAAAGGTAATTCCCTTCCATGACCTGTATCAGAGTCCAATTTCAATGGTCCAGCACTGCAGAGAGTCTTCAAATTAAAAGGAAGTAGGAAAAGAAAATAGAATCTTTTATTTAAATTATTACGCAGTAGTAGCTTCAAAATTTTGATTTGGATTCTTTTGACCAAGTTTTAACTTAATACTGATAGGAAAATGATACTTTGACAACCATGAGATATGTTTAAAAATATTTATATAATAAAAGTTAAATTTGGAATTAAATGATATGAAAAAATATTAAAATAATAATATTGGGACTTAGTAGTGTTTATATAAAAAATGTAGGTTGTCAGTATTATTACCCATACTGATATAGTTAGAGTTGACTGTTCATAATTTGAATAGGTACCAAACATAAAATAATTTGACACCAATTTCAATACACATTTTGCTGTGTAATGTTGCTGCTTTTCGGAGAATGTTATTACAAGCTTTGGGTGTATAAATATGTGCTGCATTTTTTAATGAACAGTAGTCACTATATTTTCACATTTTCTTATCTGGCGTTTTATTTGCTGTTCTTGGATGTTATTCCTTCTGTTCTCCTGTGTTTCAGGCACAACGATAGGAAGATTATGTTAAAATTGTGTACTATTATTAAAGATCATCTGATAGACACGTACTTAGTTCATACATGTTTGTGGAAATCCTTTGGGTCCATGTGTTACGGCTCTAAGGTGATTTAGATTAACTTCAATTTCCTTCCTTTCCAATGTACACGCTCCACTATAATTTTGAAGGATCTATTACTCGATGTTTTAGATAAACAATTTTCTATTTGTTTATTATTTGAACTTATGAAGGACAAGCAGCTTCAGTGCCTATTCAACAAGTTTTTTTAATAGTTTATCATAAATTTAACTATATAAATTATCAAAATATTTTGACTACTTAATTTGAATAGGTATAAATTAAATTAAGTTCAAATGAGCCTGGTATGAGTTTATTTTTTTCTTCAAAAGCCTCGGTTATATTTTTGCTGAACCTGTATATACTTGCAAAGTGACATCCTTGAATGTGCTTGTGAATTTTTATGTAATTATATAAATATTATGAACTAAAAGATTTGAGTATTTGAATGCAATCGATCAAAGTCGCCATTGGAATAGCTTACCAAATATTCTTATTTTTCATGCTATCTCATCTATTAAATGCAAGTTCTCATAAACAAATGATCAGTTCGAACTACTTTCGATGTAAGTTTGCATAGCATCAAATATTTTGGGACCAATTGAAAATAAGTTGGAACTTAGTTATCACAACATTAACTCGAATTTAAAAATAAAAATATAAAAGACTAAAAATATGTTCTAAAATCATATATATTTGGAGACACATACTACTGTTTGAGAAGGTCAACAAGCTGGGTCAATGCAAATGTGGCTATTTTTTATTTCGTATGTGCTAACGTAAGAATTTTTGGACTAACGTTGAACTGAAAGGCTCCGCTTCTTTAAAAGGCGATCCAGGTCCATACCTAGCCTCGCTCATAACTTAACTCACCTACGCTTTCATCTTCACTTACCCACGTTGCATCCAATGGAAACAGCTCAATTTATTTTCGCGAATGGTGGAGCTGGAGAAGCTAGCTACGCAAACAATTCCTCCTTTCAAGTACCATCATACTATCTAACTATATGTTTTCCACAACACTATCATCGTTGTGTTGTTCCTTATGTATTATGTTGCTTTTTAATTATATTAGTTTGATGCAGAGTAAGATGATATCAAAAGTGAAACCTATACTTGAAGAAAGTATGAAGTCCTTGTATTGCAACTCTGTCCCCAGCTGTTTCAAAGTGGCTGATTTGGGTTGCTCTTCGGGACCAAATGCACTTCAGGTGGCGTATGATATTATTGATGTTGTTCATAACATAACTCCCAGCTATAACCGTGTGCCACCCATCGAATTCCAAATTTACCTCAACGATCAATTTCAAAACGATTTCAACAACATCTTTGAGTCCCTACCTTCCTTCTATGAAAGGCTACGAGAAGAAAAGGGAGAGAGATTAGGTTCATGTTTCGTCAATGCAACGCCCGGAAGCTTTTATGGGAGACTCTTCCCGACCAATTCCATGCACTTTTTTCATTCTTCCACCAGTCTCCATTGGCTCTCTCAGGTTATCTTCAATTATCAATACGAAGCAATAACTCACATACGCGGTATTTTAATATTTGTTTTTCAATTTGGCAACAGGCTCCAAAGGGGTTGGCTAAGGGTACAGGATTGATTAACAAGAAAAACATTTACTTCACAAACACGAGCCCATGCACAGTGTACCAAGCTTACCTTGACCAGTTCAGTGAAGATTTCAATCTGTTTCTAGAATCACGTGCGGAGGAATTAGTGCATGGTGGTGGTATGGTTCTAACATTTGTTGGTAGAGATGAAACTTCTGACATAATCACTCCTTGGGGGTTAATTGGTTTGGTTCTCAATGACATGGTTTTGGAGGTACATATATATATATATATAAACGAGTCTACCTTGAACAAAGTACTGTCTTATTATTGTTTGATTTGTTTGTTTCTTATCATTTTCATGGAATCATAACTTTATGGACTGCTGCATATTGTGCAATGCAGAGTTTGATTGGAGAGGCAAAGTTGGAGTCCGTTAATATGCCAAGATATGGTCCTACTGCTGATGAAGTGAAACAATTGATTGATGCAGAAGGGTCTTTCACTCTTCAAAAGTTGGAGATATTCAAGTCGAGTTGGGATGAGGGCTTGAAAGAAAATGGTAACGGTGATTTCGCTTTAGATGCAAATGTCAAAGCCAATTTCATAGGCAAATACGTGAGAGCTACAACTGAACCTTTTCTGACGGCACGGTTTGGAGAAGGTATAATTGATGAATTATTCCTTAGATTCAGAAAGAAGGTTGCCAAACTGTTGGGGGAACAAAACTTAGAGTATACTTATCTGGTCATTTTCATGACAAAAAAGTGATACAAATTACTCACGTTAAAGCATATGTGGTGCTTGTGCCGAATCAGATGCGATGCGTTGGAGAGTTTTTAATAATGTGTTTGACTGAAACACCATATGTCCTTGTGCTTCTACCATTTCCTCTGCCCACCCTATATATTTCAAGAAAAGGTTTTTCTTGCTTTTTGCTACTCATGCAATTAAGGAAATTTTTTCTTTTACACTAGTTTTTTTTCTCACTTTCACTTTTCAACCTTTTTTAATAATAAAATATTATGTTTCCTTTATAAAAATTAATATAAACAAAATAATGATATATTGTCAAGTGAATGTGATACTAACTAAATATGTCAAGTTTTCATTATCATTGTTATATAACCTGGAAAATGATAGGTTGGTTGACAACTCTTGAAGTTGTATACGACCTTTGATAGGATAGGTTAAGAAATAAATATATATAATGAAGGATAAATTTGTAATTAAATGATATAAAAAAAATATTAAAATAATAGAATTGAGAGTTGTAAGGTGATTGTATAAAAAATTAGGGTTGTCCATATATCATTGCCGATATAACATATCAGCCTTTCTGTTATTGTTTTTTGTGTATTGTTTTTGCTAGAATCAAGTTTTGTGTTTACTAAGGCAAATATATTTGAGTCTATTTTCTCCCCGTAAAATATGATTATAGCTATATTCGTTGGATTAAATGTAGATGTTACTAAACATTGTTTTCTTTACACAATCAAACTTATAATTCTACTCTCATTTTTATTATTATAATATTTTATCCTTTTTTTACCCACCCATCCAGTGTTTTCAAGTTCTCTCTTATCGAAACAGAAAAAATAGTAAAATATACCAAAAGTGTTCTCCCTTCTCCATTTGTGCTCCTATATTCTCAAAATCCAAAATTTTCTCTTTTTACTTTTCAGCCAATTGAACTTAAACTAATTAAAAAAAAAATATCCATGCAAAATTACCAACCTCTTCCTGTGATCTAAACATAAACAGATTTCAATTTTTTTTTTATTTGCGTATCAATTTCCAACGCAAAATTGGATAAATTCTACTAGGAAAAATATTAAACACTAGTAGTTAACTAATAAGCTAGTTGTTAGTTTATAAATTATTAACTTATAAATTTGTTGATAAACTAATATATTGTATTAAAAATATTTAGTAAAATTAGTTTATGAGAAAAATAATACGTCGAAAAAACAGTTCATATACACTTTTTTACTTAACATTTTTTAAAGATAAAATTATTACTGAAATCATCAAACTACAAAGTGATTACTAGTATCATGTGGCAATGTAGGAATCTTTATAAGATTGATTCTCTGTATGACAGGAATAGGGTTTTGAGAATATAAAAGATCTAAGAGCCAATCGCCATATCTATGCGTGTTTCTTCATTGTCTGGCAAAAGAATAACACCGTCCCAAAAATAAACGTGTTATTGATAAAAAAAAAATGAGATAATAGGTAAATAAGTAATATATTTTAGGAAACAAATCATCCGTGATATAAAACAATCAATTGTAATAGTTGAAATAAGAAAAATAACTATTTTTATAAAATAATGAATTATTTTTATAATTTTTTTTATTAACTTTAAATAAAGCCATTTAAACGACAATTATATTATTTTACACTAAAATAATTGGCATCATATACAATTTAACTCTAAAATATTTCACATAATTTACTATTTATCCATTCTCACAAAAAAAATTGTATCCAAATTCGTAATTTACAAAATGATATTGCACAACTTTCATGCAAAAACCATCTTATTTTTCTACTACCGAAAGCACTGATCCAAGTTTTCACTATTTCTGTTGTCTCCATCCTAATTTTTCACTATTTTAGTGTTTTCTTTTTATACTAAAGCAGGCATAGTGGAGGAATGAGAAGTGAGATTTTAACACCAAAATTAAAGCATAAAAGAGGTGGTCCTAGTTGCCACACTTGTCATTGAATAATTAAAAGCAAAAGACATGAGAAAGGCAAAATAAAAATAAATAAAAAAATCCATAGGCAGTGGGAGACAGTGTATGGTGGGAGCTTGAGTTAGTATGGCTTTTGCATTGTGACAGTGATGGATATGGTTTTTCAGTTTTCTAAATTTCATAGTAATGGTTGGTAAGACCAATGCTTTTTCCCTTCTCTATGTAATAGGATTCTTATTCCCCCACTACCAATCACCATTTCTTACAAACTTAATCAACAAAATGTATACACTTTGCCACAACATCCCGAAACTTCAAATGTCTCTTTTTTTCCCAAAGCAACATAATCTCATCTTCTGCTTACAAATGGGAATTTCCCTTAGCTGCATCACATATTCTTTGCATTTACAGATGTAAAATGAGTTTTCAAGTAAAAACATTACTTATAGACACCACCTAACTTCCATAGCCAATTCAATAAAACCTAATTGCTTCGATTTTATG
>Ga0123342_1008078_pt1 | contig 13490 bp, 7 predicted proteins | sample Turbeawhitnodule_FD_89960 | JGI IMG/M metagenome (GOLD analysis project Ga0123342, IMG submission 89960) | Root nodule microbial communities of legume samples collected from Mexico - Turtle bean Mexico white nodule | ecosystem: Host-associated > Plants > Roots > Nodule | place: Mexico: Nepantla...
AGGTTGAAATAAAAGTTTTTACTTAATTCAAATTTATACAAAAATATTTCAAATTTAAATTTTTTTAAAATAAGGGTAAATTTGTAAACTTACCTTTTATACATTTAAAAAAAATAAAAATTTACTTACAACCATCACATCACTCACAAACTTCAATAAACTTTCTTCACAAATTCACTCTAATATACCTTAATCCAAACAACCTCACTTTCTTCACACTTTCCTCTTAAATCACTACAAATTCACTCCCTCAAATCCACTCCCCAATCCAAACACACCATAAAAGACAATTATGAAATATATGCATAGGTTGTTAGAGGGGAAATTTGAGATACAGTTAAGGTGGACCCTAACCTAAGGCCTAAAGTTGAAGAATCAGATTGCTTGAGATGAACTCGATCCGGTTGTTATTCCATAACTTCCAAGTCGGAGAGAACAGAAAAAAACGTGTGAATCTAAGACTAGAGACTGTTGTTGCTACCCAAACCAGTTGTCGGCTATTTTCTCTCTCTCTCCTTCTGTCCCGAAAAGAGGAGTCAACATTCTAAGAAATGGAACTGCGTTGCTCACAACCAACATGTGAAGTTCCACTATTTACTCTTCTCTACTTGTTTTGGCTTTTACTAATATAGTTTTTGATAGAACACACCACCCACTCTATGATGCCAACCAAAGAATTCTCTAGCTGAATCAATGAATTTGAATAGTATGCCGTCAAATTTCAACCACAGACATAATGACATATATAATGACGCACACTTCACTCTCAACCACTAATCATATTTATGATTACCTTGCGCTATACAGAGCTCAAACCAAAGAAAAGAAAAACATATATTATTCACTACTAGTTAGCTTTGTCTCTGTTTTAGTTATCAGAAGTTTATTCCAAAATCAAAAGAATTAATTATTTTTTATTCTGTAATTTTTTTATTTAGTCTTATTATTAATAAAAAAATTAATCAAGTCTTTCCATTTTTAATATGCAACAATTTAATATTCTTACACAATTAACAATAAAATCATTAATAAACAAACATTAATAATTTTAATTTACACGTAATATTCATTATATAGTAACAAACTGTAAAACTAATAAAATTATAAAATTAATTTCAACAAATAAAACCATCACATTGTTGCATTTTTAAAATTAAGGAACCTTATTTAATTTTTTTAAAACTTACATTATTGCATTTTTTAAATTGAGGGATTGAAACTTATATTGATTGGGGTACCAGATTGAACAAAACTAAAAAGATAATAGAAAAAAAAAAAAAAAAAAACTTAATCAAGGCAAAATAAAACTAAAAAAATTTTATTTGAAATTGCCTTAAAACTGAGTTTTTGACGTAGAAAATTAAGGTTTACGGTTCAAGCAATACTTTTTCAGATTTTGGTTAAAAGAAATTACCAAAACTTAGTTATTACAGAATTGTAAGGAAAATAGTAATTATGTTTATAGCTCATATACGATTAATTAGTCCATAGACTGTCGTTAAGAAAATAAATTTATTTAAAGAGAAGAATAACAATCATTTACGAGAGTGTTTTAAGGAAGTTAAATTTATACTAACCTTTTGAGTAGTCTATTCTTGTGGAAACCTTGTCTAGGTGTTTGGTTAGTGCAAAGCTTGGTGGTGCAGGGAATAGACCGGTGGATCCAGTGGCAAATATCAGCGAGGACAAAGGTTCAGCGGTTTGTAACTGAAACACCATGAACAGACGAGAGGACTGTAAAGTGATGAAGGTTGAATTGGCTATCACCTGTAGGTTGCCCTTATCAGGAACCACCTGATTTGGAGTGACCCCACCAAGATAATACTGCTTGATCCCGCCACTGGCTCCTCTTGATGCCACCCACCCCACCATGGCACTTGAACCAACCATGCCGCCACTGACAGAGAATCCCATAGCTATGTAAGAATTTGTGTCGGGGGTTGAGAGAATAAAACTCCAAATGTTTGCATAAGTCTGAGCATACTGCAAAGTTTACACATAGATTAGTATATACATGTGGGGCTATTGGAATAAGGTTATATACATGTGATGAAATTCAAACATGATGCACTTACTCTGAGAATGAAACTTTGGGCATCCCAAACAGAAAGGCAGTGAAGGTTGGTTGTATCAAAGGGGATAGAAACATTGAGGCTTAGATTGCTGGTACACGAGTCTGCTTCTGGGCTTTCAAGGAAGAATGAACCAAGAAAAATAATCATGAAGAGAAGTCTTAGAGCCTTCATTTGTCTCTATTATTATGCAAGTGGTGTCAGTTTGAAAGATGTGGTAAGAATGAGTAAGTCTTACTAATCTTATTGAAGCTGGGCTTACTATTCCTACTGAAGCTAAAAGGGGGAAAAATAAACGATGCAATGATTGTCATTTTGTAACTAACATGGTGCAGGGCCATTCTCAATTATGATAATAAATTGAAAACGAAAATTGAAGTACATGAAAGATTAAAAAATGAAAAATTAAAATGGCAAAATGTATCAACACATAGGGCAAGTTTTTGTCGGTTGAAGTCCGCCAAGTGTTTCACTCACCTGATTAAAGACAACACGAACTCGTACATGAACTCTATGTAATGCAAATGTATGTAAAGAAACAGAGATGTTGGGTAAAGTATAAGAAAAGTAAATATATTCATAGTTCCATATGATACAACAACATATTCCATTATACAGTTGTACATTCTTCCAATAATAAAGAAAATGATAAAACCCAGACTCCAAATACATGGCAACAGGCTTGGGACAGCTCCCAATTCCCAAATAATACTTTCAACCATCACTTCACTTTTCTCGGCCAGACTTTAGCACGTCTAGATTCCAATCCAAATGCCAAGTCTTCGCTCTATTCAATTGTCTCCAAAATGATAAATGGTACAATATCTAAATAATTTTATTCATGTGCCTTTGTTCTTTCGCAAGCTACAGAAATTTACAGATAGAAGAAGTACAGTACCAAAACCTTATAAAGCTGCATCATCAGAGACCTGACTTAGAAGTCCATCGCGCCCTACAGACCGATAGATAATTAAGGCATTAATAAATTGCAATGGATTCTCCTAATCCAACGTAATGATCAATGTTTTCATACAACTCTGGGCCGAATTCAACAGATAAAAAAATTCATATTAAAAGTTAAGTTTAAATCAACGAAATTTCATCAACTAGATAAAAAATACTTGACAATAGAAACAGCAATAAAATAGCAGCAGATAACAATTACAGACTGCCTATATCTCGACGAGACCGGGACAAAACCAGCTCCTTCTAAAGGAAAGATTCCCTTTCCAAACTCACTATAATTTTAAAATTTAAGGTAAATTTTGTAGCAAATTACCAACTAAGTTGAACACCGTCTAAGAATACTACGCATTGATATTTAGGAATCTTTTGTTTTACATCAACTTTTAGTCCTCTTTTTTGGGCCTGTGATATGCCCCTGCTTAGGTATACCTCACAATTTTAAAACATTAATTTCTAGGTTATATACTCTATCACATGTTCTTAAAAGTCTCACATGCTTACAAGCATATACCAAACATCGGTGATACCCTTGGAAATTTCATACCCATTGACCGGAGGCATCTTTATCGGCACCGGAATTCTCAATCAAAGAAACTACTGGGATTGAGATAGTATTCACGTAATTAAGCAGTTTGCTGACTAACTACCATAATTTCTATTATACCAACAACAAAAAATTCCATTTCTATTAGTTATCTTCAGCCCGGTATGTGAGAGGGTAAGGATCCTTTCCTGAGGCAGTTGGAGAGGGACAAAACTGTTTTCAAGTGATTTCTTTGCCGAAAAACACTTACTAGGCTCCCTGTTGTTTTAAGCCCAGGACTACTTCAAGGGTGTAGCATTAGCAATCTTGGATTTGCAAGAGGATTGAGAAGGCTTTGTTCATACTTAGTTAGTTCAACCAACAACAACCACTTTCTTCATTTCTTGCTGCTGTTGGGGGACGCCCACAATGGTTTATTGAGCCTTATTTTGGGATTTCTTACAACACCCCAAGTTGTACTCCTTGTTTTCTCTTTAATAAAATCTCTTCCATCACAAAAATTGAAAAAATTACTTTCTTTCTGAGTTTTTCTGTGTACGAAAGTATCTAGATGTTGGTAGAAAAGTGAAATACTTGCTAAGATGTTTCAAAATGGTAAGGGATTCGTATGTATAAATCAGGTCACAATCAGCATGTTTAAGAGTACATGTTACTACAATTAAATCAAAAAGAGAAAAAACAGCTAATAAACAAATCAATCTGCGGTCACGGCCACCTACCATTGACCAAGTGTCAATACTCGATAGTTCAATCCACATTAAATTAATCTAACCAAACTCATGCCTAAGGTCAATCAATTTCAGATTTTCCCACAAAGTTTAATAAAATATTAACCATTTTCCAAACAAATGCTTCATTACATGCTAAATAGAATAGACTACAGACCAGCTCCTTCATCCTAATCCATCTGTCACTAATATTCATACGTAACGTAAGTCATAGAAGATTAGTTTGATGGCTAGAGCAACTGTAACAGAACTAAAGATAAGGATATATGAAAGATGAAAAGGCAGTGAACTTACTTACTGAAACCGGCTCAGGCAAGCTAACATATTTGGGACAAGATCCTTTTGAAGTAACCATGTCAATTTTATCGTCAGAACTAATAGCACAATCTCGTGGCTGCAAAACAACAGACAATGTATTCTAGAATTAATAATGGCCAAATTACTGTTTTTTAACAGAATACATGAAATAATAAAATTAATGGGGATTCTCTCATAATGTACATGAAAGTTTGTTTACCAGTGGCGTATTTCTTAAACTTCTAAAAATAATCCAAATTAATATAATTTTATAAATTTTGAGTTAAATGTCTGTGTCATACAGGTCTAAAACATCTCAATGATCTCACAACTATTGCAGATGTATCATGCAATATTACTTCAAAATTGAGCAGAGGGTACAATGCTGATATCGATAATTGAAATTCTAGCGACCACAGACTGAATTATTTATCTATCAACTCATCAATGGGTATCTAAATATGGCAATATCCCATCATAAATAAGACAAATATTTGCACATATTTTAGTTTCTTGTGTGCTAAACATATATTTCAGAGTAGAGCAGATTTCATACCTGGAGGTCCTTGTAAAAGCATAGGCGAAGTTCCTCAATAGCATCTTTAGAGCAAATTATTAAAGGAGATGCATGGAAAGCATTCTCAATTGCAGAGATAATGCCTCCAAGGGGATACCTTTCTGTATTAGAGGGAACATATCCAGCATCATTTAGAACACTCTGGAGAAGTGTTGAAAAAAACAATAGTCAGAATATGTGTCAATACAGGTAAGCATTAGTTCTTAACAATCAATTGGTAATATTTTGAAAACAGAGTAAACACCAAACCAATTCAGCAGTTTTTCAACAATTGAGAACCTGTGACCAAGATTTTAAGTCTTCAATGCCAATTGATAAGATGGCAGCCTAAGTTGCCAACAAAATTCTGGTATAATTTAGGCTTCGTGCATGTATTTGGACCATACTACACCAGTAGACTAATTGGAGTGGTTCAGCAGATAAGGAAAAAGAAAAAAGAAAATGTAATAGGTGCAGAACAGAGCAAAAGATTACTATATTCAATAGAGCCAATTTGTGAGAACTAAGAGGCAGAATGGAAAAGAATAAAATACTCCCAGAGTACTTGAGGTTGAGAAACCCTAAACTCTCCTCACAATACTTCTACTCTGAAACTACTCTCTCTCCTGCGCTAGCTTCTCCTTTATAGCCATGGCCTAACTATCTCCCACATATTCTCAAATGCATCATGGCCAAAGAGACCACTAATTAATGGATTTATCAATCAACAGACAAATTCTATCAACCGGAGGGAGGATACTATTGGTTAAACAATCCATTAACCAGCACTGAAATGTTATTGAAGGAGGAATCATGGGATGCCTAACTTATTAATCAGTATACAAATTTTATTAGTTTTTATGGGTGATGGGACGGGGCAAGATAGAAGTAAAAAATAACAGTTGCATTGAATAATAACCTTTAATTGTCTAACTATTAGTATTCAGTAAAGCAAGTTTGATGTTTTATCTATGAGGAAAAATGATAAATACTAATTAAGCTATGAATGTATATTGATCATATTTCATATGAAGTCATTACCTACAGAAAAACACAGAAATTTCATATACACAAAAAAAAATAGATTTTACAAACTTACGGTAATATTGTATTTGAAATAGATATTCAGAACTCCCAGAAAATAATCATATTCATTTCGGAATACGGGATAAGAGCACGTGCCATGTTTCTCTGCAAATGAAATTACAGTATTAGAAAATAGGAATATGAGTACAAGAAAACCATACCATTTTGCCTCAGAAAACAGCAAAAAAAGTAAAAACAAATGTGTATTTGAAACTTCGAACAATTTATTCGGCACCAATTTAAAACTTGGTACAACTAACTCCATCCACAAATTGCAGATTTTAGGAAAACAACACAACTATTACTCAAGAAAAACAATGAATAAACTCATTAAATGAAGTAATCAAGCAAAAGCTACGAAAGATTATTACCCCACTGCCAATGCAAGCCAGGTGTGATAAGCCGAGAAGCAATTGAAAAAAGAAAAATTAGAGTCCATAATAATTTAAGGTTGAATAGGAAACTAATTAATTCCAACAACCACCTCATGAGCCCAAAATGATCCTTTCCCACCATGGCATACTGATGGCTTGCCACAGCTCAATGATGGCCAATATTGCTCTAAAGCATTAGTCAAAGTCGATATCTACACAGAAGATGAAACAATGGTGGAAATAGAGAGTTAATGCAACCAAGTTAATAGAAGACACCAAGTTGTAATAGCATATAAAGGTAAAACTAATACAAACAATTAACACTGAAAAGGATTAAAATATTGCCGTTTCGAAATACAAAAAAAAAGTGTCTTGGCTTTGTTCAATCAATAGTTAACACTTTATCATTGAACTAATACCTAGTAAAACTAAAAGGAATAGTTGTAAACTTTCCAGTATATCTATGAAAGGTAATTCAGTTTCATTCTTTACCAAATTTCTATCAGCCAAAGCATGAAACCAGCGAATGTTATTTGTGATAAAATCATTTGCAAAATAAGGCTGGGGAATATACCTCTTTCGGATTGAAACTGGCTCTAGAACAACAGGATGGCCATGTTCCATCATTATAGTCAGGCCAGAGTCCATCTATCATGCACGAAGATATAACCTGTTAAGCTATTTGTCGCTAGAATCTCCGTACTCAACAGACATAACCAAAAAGATCAATATGCTGTTTACCTCCCAAAACAGATTTATTTTTAACAGACAAAGTAATCTAAAAGAAAATCATTGACGAGGAAGGAATGACAGGCAAAAGAATTCACGGAACGAAACAAAAACTAAAAAGTCATGCTTAAAGCTAATTTCTCAGTGAGTTAAAATATCAGAAGAATTTTACAATATTTTTCTTGACCGTACCAGGGATTCACACCTCAGAAGGAGATATTAACTCAGAACATAGTCAATGCAAGTAGAAAAGTTAAAGTAAAACAAGCAATAAGTATTCCACATGGTCTTCAACATAGTTACATAGTGATGTCTTTGCATACTTATTTTCATAAATTACAACAACAACCTCAAAAGGAGAAATTAACTCAGAATATAGTCAATGCAAGTAGTGAAATTCAAGATAAACAAGCAACAGGTATTCCATGCAAACTAAACTTATAAAACAACTTCAGAAGGAGAAATTAACTCAGAACAACAACAAGCAATACGTATTCCATGAGGTCTAAATTCACAACAACAAGCAAAAAGTATTCCTCCACCACGACAGAGCCGCATTTGAAACCTAATACTCACGAATGGTGAATGTTGTTGGAGAATCGGAGCTGCAATAAGAAACGTAAACATGTCAGCCTCTCGTCAAGTGCTTAACAAAAGTGGAATAATAAAAAAAATACAAAACTTACATAAAGCTCCTTAGCTACCTTTGGCATTCTGCCATCAGAATTAGAGTTTTATTTTGCTAATTCGCCTAGGTTTGCATTAAAGATCCACACAAATTACCGAAGCAAAATTCCAATTCTGGTCAGAGAATAGCACGAAAAGTAGCTGTAGAACTATAACTAAGTTTTTTTCCTATTAAAAATCCATTTCATAGAGTAATCATTGATTATCATCAATAACAAAAAAGAGAGTCCAAATTCGACCAAAAAGGCACAATACAAACAGATAAATCACTTCACATTTTTAAGTCAAAGGAACGAGTAAAAATGCAAGATGAACAAACCTAAGGATTGAACCAACGGAACATACGAAATTGAGAAATGAAAAGAAAGAAGTGTTGTAAATTACTAGATTACCCTCTGCAGCAACCGTTGGAGGGACAGCAACTGCGCGTGCGCTGGCAGTAAGTGCCGGGCCATTGCAAGGCCAACGCGAAATAGTCAAACTCTCGCTGACCATCGAACGACGCAACCGGCGCGGCGCTTGCTGGAGGCGTCGCCGGCGCTGTAAGCGCGAGAATAGCGAGCACCAGCCACGAAGTCAAAGGAGGCATCGTTCGTTTTCCGTTGGCAATTGTTGCGTCCGAATAAATACAAGATGGAGATAAATAGGCTATATATAGTAGTAGAAGAAGGGGGAGTTAGATTGGCACGTGCATTTTAAATCATTTGCACCCTTCTCGACTTTCACACGGAACTCAAATCAGAGCCTCTATTCAGGGTATATTCTAAAACATATTCATCTAATATCAAATTAATGTTTTTAAAGTATAATTTTAATTTCATAGAATGATTGTTTTTCTTTTAATTTTATGGAATGCTCAATTTTATATATTTAAGCTTTACAATAAATAATTATTTTAAAAATGTATAAATTATACTATTATTTACTTTTATAATAAATATCTTTAAATTATATTTTCATTTATGATCAATAATTTAAATTATTATTTAATAATAACTTTTCCTCTTCATAAAATCTTTCAAACTAAATTATTTCAATAATCAAATTAATATTTTGGGCAAATTTACTAAAAACTGGTTTTATAATAATTAATTTCATTTTAAAAAAAAAAACAAGTATTTACATGAGGAGAACGTTATGCAAGCAAGACGTGAAGTTGAAAAAACTAACTTTAAACAATAATCATTAGATACAAAAAAAAAAAAAAAATCATCACAAAACAGTTTATTTTTTCATAAAAAATTACAAAATTAAAATATTATTCTAAACATAGTTCTGAAATTGTAAATATTTTTTTTATCTCAAAAATAGTTGAAATCAATAAAATATTTGTTCGAAACATGTTCCTGAGATTCAATATAGCAATTGAGTTTAAAACATAAAATGTTATTATTTTACCAATTTTCCAATTGATCATTACTAATACTATTTTTTAACATGTTGTGTAATGTGGAAAATAAGTATTTGTTTTATATAACTAAATATTTTAATAAATAAATATTTTTAACATGTAAATTATATTGTATATAAATTCATAATAAATAAAAATATTTAAACATATCAAATACATTTTTTATTTACTATAAGTATTTTATATGATAATAATATAAGGTTATTTTAACTATTGATAATTTCTTTTTAAACATATTGAAACTTATTTTATAAATAAAGATACAAATGATATATTAAAAGATATTAGTAAAAATATATATAAAAACATTCGTCACGAAGAAACACACCATCGTTAAAACATTACCAACACCAATACTTTTTTTCTCAATTAAACATTTTACATTCTACTCTTTCAAGTAGAAAAAAAAAATGCTCTCAACTATCCATGACTACATATTTTATTTTATCGATCAATTGTGACTCATGATTTTTTAAGCTTAAATATATTTTCATTAATGTACTTTCACATAGAATTAATTTTTAATATAAATTTTGAACTTTTTGAGGATTTCTAATAAATAAAGTATTGGAATTATTTTTATTTTTTTTTTACGTGGTAAATAGATTTATGCATAGATTAGAATGTTAAAATATTTTATGATGATCCGTTACTAACATAGACGTTATAATACAATTCACGTTGGAAATTGTTTGTTAGGTACAAAATCATCGGTAAATATTCATTCCAATATTTTCCTTACTACAAGTACTCAAGGGGTCTAAAGTATGGATGGCAAAGCGGGACAGGCCACGCGGGCTAGACCGGAGTCCGCTGAGAAGAAACGCAGGGTGGGTTGTTTATTTCAACATGTTGGTTTGCTTAGGTCCATCTTGAATAATCCACATATTTTAAAAATTTAGAAATTTCTTTTTGTACCCTCGTAATTTTTTTCTTTCCGCCTCATATTCTAAAAAATTATCTACTCCAAAATTTACAATTCAAAATACAAATTTGTATTATGGATTGTACAATCCAAAACACAAATTTTAACTTTTCAAACTCTATAACCCAGGAAGTCTCTTAATTTTACATTTCAGAATTAAACAAGAAATATTCAATGAAAAATGTCAAGGGATAATTGAATATTTTTTGAAGTATGGGGTGCAAGAAGAAAGGCATGGTGGTGCAAGAAGAAACTACCCTCAATCCCTAATTCATAATACCTTCGTGAAATTCTATAATGATTTTTTAATATTTAATAATTATTTGGTTTTTTTAAAATACATAAATTGTTTAAGTTTCAATACTCATCCAACAATGTTAAATGCATAGTCAAACCTTGATATTTTTTATATTAAAATATAAATATATTATTATTATTATTATTATATATGATTTTTTAAATTAAAATAATAATAATGTGTCTATATGTATTCCTTTAAAAAATATATATATTTAATAAAATATTTTATTAATTAATTTATTAGTACGATTGAAATTCAAAACATCATTATATCTTTTTTATCCACATATTGTTTTCGTGAAAATAATATTATGAGACTATTTACCTAATTAATCTAAATAAGGGAAAAAAACTTAATAAATAACAATAAAATTATTCAAAATTTATATTTAATTTTTTCATTAATTAAAAAAAAATCTTATACAGACGAACCCGCAAGTCTGTGGGTTAGCCCACATACGAGATGCACCAATAAAAACAACCCACATTCTTATGTGGGAGGATTTTGATTAAATCAGAAATTAATACTTTAAATAAAACCTTACACTTCATTTAAAATACTTTTTTTTTATAAAATTTTAGATTATTAAGAAATAAAAAAAATGAGAGTAATTATTGTGGATAATCTGAAATCATATATGAATTTATCTAAGAAATATCTAACTTTTCTTAAAATAAGCAAATAAATTTACTTTATTTTAATACCTTATAGCATAATCATTTTTTTATCGCTGAATTAGAACTTAACAATGCATGCAAATATAGTATACATCTCTAGCAGTCAAGAAATTAAAAATTACTATATATAGTATTTTGGTTGAACTATTATAAGTTTTGCATCCCTGATCACAACTATTTTTAAGTCAATTTTGAAAATGTTATATATTTTGCTGTCCAAATTCACTAAGGTTTTCAGAACTGATATTTCAACATTTTTTCTAATTGATTGTCGTTAGCTTGAATTGGTATCAACTACAATTATTTAGGTTATTAATCGAAGTTATTTTTACAATATTTTTTAGTGACTTTTTGATAGATGTTAATTGAAAAAATCTTCTTTTGACTTTAAGAAAAAGTAATCTTATTATGAACCACAATTAACATTTATTTATTTATTTTCAATCTAGAATTTTTATCTAATTTTAAAAAAATTAATTATTCTCATAAAATTTTAAAGTATAAAATTCTATATTATTTATCCAAAAAAATATTTTCCATCAAAATTAGGGGTGGACATGGATTGGATTTTTCAAAATCCAATCTAGATCCAATCCAAATCCAAATAAATGGATTGGATTTAAAATCCATATCCACTTTAACTAAATCAAATATATTTGGATTTTTTTAAAATCCATTTAAAGTGGATTGAATCTAGATTAAATCCATTTTGTCAATTACATTAAATCCATTTTGATATGGACATACACTAACTTGGCTCGAACTGGGTCTAAGCCAACTCAACCTGGACGCACACCAAAATCGACTCGGGCCTGGACGACTCGACATCAGCTCGGACCCGGACGACTCGACATCGGCCCAGGCTCGGACGACTCGACATCGAACGAGCCCTCTCAGCTCGACATCGGCCCAAGCCCAGACGACAAGACATCAAGCCCGGGACCGGACAACTCGACATCGGCCCGAGCCCAGACGACAAGACATTAGGCCCGGGACCGAACGAATCAACATCGACTCGAACCCGTACTACTCGACATCGGCCCGGGCCCGTACGACTCAACATCGACTCGAACCCGTACGACTCGACATGGCCTGGGCCGGTACGACTCGACATGGACTCGGGCCAATACGACTCAACATCGACCCGGGCCCGTACGACTCGACATCGACTCGAACCCGTACGACTCGACATGGCCTGGGCCGGTACGACTCGACATCGGCTCGGGCCAATACGAATCGACATCGACCCGGGCCCGTACGACTCGACATCGACCCGGGCCAGTACGACTAGACATCGACCCGGGCCCGTACGACTCGACATCGACCTGGGCCCGTACGACTCAAGATCGGCCTGGGCCCGTATGACTCGACAGTGGCCCCCGCCCGTACGACTCGACATCGGCCCGGGCCCGTACGACTCGACATCGGCCCGGGTCTGTACGACTCGACAGCTGCCTGGGCCCGTACGACTCGAGATCGGCCTGAGCCCGCACGACTCGAGATCGGCCCGGGCCTATACGACTCGATATTGGTCGGGCCCGTACGACTCCAGATCGGCCCGGGCCCGTACGACTCGACATCGGCCTGTGCCCGCTCGGATTGACATAGGCTTGAGCCCGCTCAAATCGACATTGGCCCGTGCCCGCTCGGCTCAACATCGACCCGGGCCTGCTCGGCTCAACATCAGTTTAGGTCCATGACAACGGCCCGAGCCCGCTCGACTCGACATCAGCTCGGGCCCGCTCGACTCGACATCAGCTCGGGCCCGCTCGACTTGAAATCAGCCCGGGCTCGCTCGACTCGACATCGACCTGGGCCCGCTCGGCTCTATATTGACCTTGGCCCGCTCAGCTCGAAATCGGCCTCGACCCGGACGACTCGACATCTGTCCGGGCCCGGACACTCGACAACGACCCGGGCCCGAACGACTCGACATCGGTTCGGGCCTGCTCTGCTCGACATCGGCCCAGATTGTCTTGGCTCAACTTGGATCGGGCCAAGTCAAAACCCAACCCAAAATGCAATTTGGATAATCCAAAAATGTATCCAATCCATATCCAATTAAATGGATTGGATTTAAAATCCAAAAATATGGATTTGGATTTAAGATAAATCCATTTAAATGGATTAAAACTAA
>Ga0123342_1008079_pt1 | contig 13489 bp, 7 predicted proteins | sample Turbeawhitnodule_FD_89960 | JGI IMG/M metagenome (GOLD analysis project Ga0123342, IMG submission 89960) | Root nodule microbial communities of legume samples collected from Mexico - Turtle bean Mexico white nodule | ecosystem: Host-associated > Plants > Roots > Nodule | place: Mexico: Nepantla...
ATATATATATATATATATATATATATATATATATATATATATATATATATATACACTACCATTCAGTCAAATGTATGTAATCATCAATCAGAAGTTATTATACATTCTATGTATTTAAAGAATTAGCACACTGTTATTAAACTCTTCATTCTAGTTGATTTGCTAAGATAATGTTTGTTACTATTAGAAGTTTGATAGCTTCTGACACACTTTTATTATTAGAATGAAAATATATAGGCTGAACCTATGGAACACTATCCTAAAAATAAAATAAAATAAGTAATTTTAAGTATATTTTAACTATTGAAAGCAAACTTTAGAATGTAGTGTGTCAAAAATAACTTTTTAACACTCCACATACATGCACTCTAATTCGAAGTAGTTTATAAGGTTAATTGACTAATTTTAAAAGTTTTATTCTGTGAAATCAAAACAAAAATTATATAGAGAATATTGTCGTTTGATTACAATATATATACCTTTTAATTTGATACTAATATAAAATTATTTCAAATTATTAGTGCATATTTTCCTGTTATATAATCAATATGTGAAATAATTGTGAAAATTACTTAGGTTTGTCGGTGGAATAATATTCACAAAGTTTTAGGTTTTAATCTTGTCCTATTTTACAATGTGACATATCAATTAATGTAACACCGGTAAGGACATTTATACATTGCCACTAAAAAAAAAATCATGAAATGTAAACAAATTTTAGAAACAAAAAATAATTAGTTGTTATAGTGACTAAAATAGATATAATTTTAAGACTAAAAAAAATTTTGATTTCTAAATTAGTTTTTATTATTGTTAAATGGTTTTTAAATTTGTATCTAATTAGCAACCAAAGTTTTTGCTACCAAATTTAGAATCTCAATAATTGGTAGTTAAAACCTTGGTAGCCAATTAGATACCAATTTAAAAACCATTTAACAATAATAAAAACTAATTTAGAAACCAAAATTTTTTAGTTTTTAAAATGATATATAATTTAGTTACTATAACAAGTAATTATTTTTTGTCTCTAATATTGATTTTTATTTCATGTTTTTCTTAATGTATACATGATTTTAATATCTTCTAAAATTATGTGCGTATAGCATGAAACTTTTATGTATATATATATATATATATATTAGATTTTTTATTACTATTTAGTTTAAATACTACAAAGTAATTCATTTTATTGTAGTTGTCTGTAAAATCATTTTTAAATGTTGTACAAGGTTAATAGCAACACTAGTTGAAATCAAAATAAAACTAAAAATTGGCTGAACTAAATTTTATTTATTTTTTTATCTATCTTTTTATTTATAATAGTATATAACTAAATTTTTCATTTAAATTTAATATAATAAATTGATGATTAATAAATACTAATTATAAATTTAAATTTAAATAAAATTGTCAAATATAACTTTAATAATAACTAAAGACGTATACAAAATAAATAAAAAAAACCAACTAAAGCGTGATTAAAGCGTAATTAGTGTTTTCAATGTGGAAAAAAATATCACGTTCCAACCATATAAATTATGCATTTTATGTGAACCCATAAGCTACTAGCGTCGGCCTAACTCACGTTATGTGGATGACACTTACTTAAATTATTTTATTTTAAGATGCTAAATGGAAAAAAAAAAATTAACATAAAAAAAAATCTTTAGTTAAATTGTGTAAACTTTAATTCAATATAAACTCTAAATTTTAAATCCTAAACTAGATGAAGGTTATGATATCAATTTTAATTGTAATTGTAAATCTAAATTTAATATTAATTGTAATTTTAAATCTAAATTCAATTATAACATGAAATTGATTGAAAATAAAAATGTGATTTTAATACAAAAGTTCTAAAGTTGATTTTGAAATTGTATTATGAGAAATGTTGTAAATTTTTTTGATTTTAAATTTCAAAGGAAAATTCAATTTCAATAATAAAGATAGTTATAGTTTATAATTTTATTTATAAAGAAAACATTTAAAAGAGATAATAATGAAGCAATTCTAACTTTCCTTTAGTCCTTCATACAAACAACATGTCATATGCTAGAAAAATATTGATTTTCCACATCAAGTAAGCTCACACTACAAAGTTCTCTTTTGTAGAGATATAAGTTAAAACAATATTATTCCACAATTGTTGGAGGTCATCAATAAGCGATTGCAAGTATACATCTATTTTTTTTTAGTTACTTGGGTCGTGTATAATATACGCTACAAGAAAATCATTGAATATAAACCAAATTTAGAGACAAAAAAATAATTAGTTGCTATAGTGACTAAATTATATACTATTTTAAAGACTAACAAAATTATTGGTTTCTAAACTAGTTTCTATTATTGATAAATAATTTCTAAATTGGTATCTAATTAACTACTAAGGTTTTTGCTACCACCAAATTTAGAATATAAATAATTGGTAGTTAAAACCTTGGTAGTTAATTAGATACCAATTTAGAAACTATTTATCAATAATAGAAACTAATTTATAAACCAATAATTTTTTTAGTATCTAAAATAGTACGTAATTTAGTCACTATAGCAAGTAATTATTTTTTGTTTCTAAAATTATATTCAATGATTTTCTTGTAGTGATAAGTTAAAAACATATATGATTTAGTCATACATATTTCAGGAGGTAAGTTATAAGGAGTAACATATACAGACTAACAAAAATATATGAATGTTGAAGCTTGAATGTAAAGAGTGAACCCATCTAAACTTAAATCTAGTCTTACATGACGTGGATCAACACTAAAATATAGATATACATTATCAAATTGTTTCCAAGTTATCTCATCACATAGATGTCACAATAGACCATCATGGTTTTTGTTTTCAAAATATCATCTCATTTGCCTTGTAGATTTTATTGACGCATATAGTCTTTGTAATCTTGGTGTGATTGACAAATAAAACTTTCTTTTGATTGTAACATTTTTGTATCTTCCAACCTTCGGAGGCAAAACCCTTGAATCACAAAATATGCATTTAGTTAATTGGATGATATCCCTGTAATATAACATATAATCAGTTTAACAACAATCAATCTTTTGAAGCAAGAGTTAATATAACTTTTTTGACCTTATATTAATTCTTGGGTATGCAATTATCTTTTGGAATTACATCAACTAACATTTGTATGAAATAATGTAAACACTTTTCAGTAGGATGCCAGTTGATTTTAACAACCATAAGTCTAATGATTATTGATAATCTTTACTCAATTGTTTCATCATAAATGAGTTTATTTGCATATTCTAACCTATTAGTCTAAAGTTGTTATAACAACTTCTTATATCAATTATCTGCATGTATATATCATATACAAAAATTATAAAGACGGTGACTTTTGTGGTTGTAGTAAAAACCAATGGTGTTTAATGTAACTAATTTAAAATGATTGGTTGAGAAAGATTTATGTTCTATTAACCTATATGTATGTGAAGAGAATGAAACTCAAAACTCATAACAGCTTCGAGATTACATGTGTTACTACTTTTCTTAAGCAGAGAATTATAAAACAGAAAATGATTAAGTGTAATTGCAAAATAACATCACTTTTTCCACTTCTTTGCAACTTTTCTAGAAGATGAATGCTTTCTTAAAAAAACTGATATAATTATTCGAGATTCTACTTTATTTTTAAAAATGTGAATTTATTTTATCTGGAAAGTCCTAAAAAATTGCAGAAAGAGGAGAAAATATTGTAAAGGACAAACTACACTGCTGATGAAGAGCTAATACATTCTTACATTTTACGTTGTATATATTACTTGATTTTATACGTATGCCTCTTTGTGACATGATTGTTTTTATGTATATTTCTATCATATAAAGACAATGTTACTTTGCAAAGAAATGACGTCTTTTAAGATTAGCAAAAGCGTTTAACTAGTAAGCATTTAAAATATAAAAGTAACTATATAAAAAACAAAGAATTGTATGTATACACACTTTATAAAAAGTAAGAAGATAAAGAAATATATAATAAAATAATTAATATAATTGAAAGAAATGGAAAAAATTATATCATAAAGGTTATTATATTTTCTCAAACATGTATATATGTAACTAAATTTTGTGAATGAGTATAACTTTCCCGAATCTAGGGAAGTGCCTTTATATCCTTTTCGTATTATTGCTTTGTCAATCGTGTCCCACTAAGCAGATGTGAGTATTTTTTGTTTTCTTTAGTGTTGTTTGGTCGGTAGTGAAGTTATTCAAGCCAATACTTGCATGTTGACTGGGCACTGGCAGTGACTAAAAAACAAAAGCTTTAGCAAGGGTAGGCCTTCCATCATAATTCATATATATTCAGCACAAAAGATTTTGGTCGCAATCCAAGACACTGAGAATGACCCAACAAAGCTTCTTGGATATACATTACAACCACCTAATTCAACCTTGTTATGAAACATTTTAGTCCTTTTGAAGTATTCGATTACTTTTAGGCACCGGGTGATATTTCTTTTTGCTTCAATTGCAACATGTTTATTTCTGTTTTTCCTTCAAAAATCATAAACAACCCATCAAAAATTGCTTTATGTATTAATTCTCTTCCAAAACGAGAAGTTAAGAACATTCACATGGACAATAATTATAGTTCTCACCTCCACATATTACATTCATGCTTGGCATGTTGTGCCTGTGCCTCCACAACATTGTTTTATCAAAATTTCTCCACCAGCTGCATATTCTAAGTTTTTATAGCTGTTTATGTAATCTGCCTATAAACCAAGACTGTCAACACCTCCTACCCCATTTAAATTCACATCTTATTAATCCGAAGCACACTCTTGTTGAGAATGTTTCCAAGGAATTCCAAGACCAAACCAAACTAAATGAACTTTGGTGAAGGAAGAAAAATCATATTTCATCACTTGGAGGTTCCATTAGAAGGTCCATCTCCTTTGCTACTCTCAGTGTTTGGATTTCGACTATCATGTGAAGAATTTAGACATGATCCAACTGTTAATTCATCACTCTTATAGCTTAAGCAGCCAGCAGCATCCATCACCCCCATAGGACTTTGGGGCACATGAGGCACCTTGCTGCCTACACCAGCAGCAACATTGTTCAAGGACAAATCTCTTATCAATTCAACACACTTTAGAACTCTACCCTGCAAAATGAAAGGAAATAACATAACACAAGTCAGAACAGCTCACTAAGATTTTAACACCATTATCAATTCAAAAGATGAAGGCAAACTCACCTTCTCCACTATAAAGAGATCAGCAATGGACTTATCGATATCTTTCGCTTGTGATTCTCCTAAAACAGAAATTGCCACCGCGGCAGCAATTTCAGAAGGCCGGAATTCCAAGAAATCGATACCTACAATTGTTTCCCAAAAAGCACTCTTCAAACTCACGGCACCTCAATGGAAACAGAGTACAGAAAGGACCAAATATTCAAACACAGTAATGAGAATACCTCTGATTATACTGAGGATGAGCTGCACTGATATTGCAATGGATGATTTTGTTGGGTGCTTCTCACAAGTGATCTTGCTAAGGAAGTAGTCTATGAAGGAATAAGGAGTTAAAGCACACATTTTCCATCTCAACTTGCTTAATACCAGTAGTTCCATTTTTTGAATGGTTTTAGCTTCAAACACAAACTTTGGTTCCCCAACCTGCTCATTATCAATATCAATGGGAAAATTAGAGGGTATAATACATAACAAAATCAGATTTGAATTATCTTACAAGATTGCAAGATTCCACTATACCTGTAAATCTACAGATTGAGGCACTCTAATCTCGTCCATTTTAGCTGCAATTGACAAGCAAGCTACAGCTAACAATTGCACAGTCCAACTTACACCTTTCTAAAAATACCAAGAGAAGAGACCAAAAACACCAATTAGATAATTAAAAAAAAACTAGTAAAACACACCCATAAACTTTCAGGCAAATTGATCTTACCGGTAAGTCAAAAATCGATAGGAAGCGATCCAAGTAGTTCACAGCTAAACAAAAACTCAAGGGTCCAAGGCCAAAATAAGCATGAGCCTGTTGATCACGTTATAAAAAGAAAAAGTCATTCACTAACACAATTAACCCAGTTAAATAAAAAAGATTGTGATTTGCGACATTCATCACACAGATTCAACCAGTATGAAACAGAATTCAATTCTAAAAGAAAAGGGAAAACTAACATCAACTTAAGAAGAATTGGCAATATCACCTAGCTACTTCTCCCTTAACAACTCGGAAATTCAAAATTGAAGGCAAAATCATTAACCAATTCTCTTTATTTTTATTTTTTTTGCAGAAGGCAATTGAGACTTGATGAGAAAACCAACATTGAATTAAAACTGGTACCAGAACCAGATAAAAACAACTCTTTCATATGACCCAAATCCAATTAGAAACACCTAACCCACCAAGGAATAATCCACTCAAATCAACAAACGATAAAAAAAACCCAATTAAATGGTTTATTTTTCATGCTCATCGAATGAAAATGGGAACTTTTGAACATCAAAACCATTACCTTCCAAATCCAATCAAGTGCATCCCTCCTAACACCCAAGTCCAACTTCCCACTCCTCAGCCTCTGCAAGTAATCCACCCTCGGGAAATGCTCCCTCTCTCTCTCCACCATAGCCCTCACAGTTTCCTCGCTCTGCGGCACAGTACATGCTAATTCCTCCGATCTACCACCACCTTCATGTCCAGAATCAAGGTTCCGGTGGTTCCAGGAATGCAAGATTCTAGAACCATCTGCACCATCACATTCAAAATCATTATCGAAGCTGGTGCTACTGTTCTCTGAGTTGCGAGTCATTGATGCAGAAATGGTTGTGCTAGAACAGAAGCAGCGTCATCAAAAGGGGTAGGTGGGGCTAAGGGAACAGAATAACTCTGTGGGGCATTTTGAAATGAGATGGAAAACCCATGTGACAGTGTTGGAGCATGAAAGTGTAGAGTATAGAGTGAGGAGTGGAATGGGACAATGAGGAAAGGAACCAGCTTTATGTAGGAAGCCGATTGTGCTTTTAGGGAAAAAGAGAGATGGGGGCAGTGAAATAGGTGGTGTCCATGGATACCAAAACCCAAAAACAAAGGAAAAAAAAATAAAAAAAAGACATGGTCATAGGTCATGTGGTTATGGTGGGTGCAAGAACCTGTAAGAGTGTAATTTTGTCAAGATGGAAAACCTACCATCCAAAGCAAAAATGAGGGGAAAACAAAATATGGTGGATTCATCTTTTGGTATAAGTATATAACTTTTTTTAGATTTAATGTTCTTTATATTCAGATTTTTTAATATGTTTGTTGGTTTTCTAAAAAATATCTGACTGAAATGTTTTTGACATAATACTTCTTTTCACTCTCATTGAGTTTTTATTACATTCCATGAACCCATTCAAAGTCTTTAATTTATTACAATAATAAACATAATACTCTATTTTAATTTTCACTTTCATTACCTATTTTAACTATTTTGAATATATTACAATTGACTTTATTTTATATTTATTCTCTCTTTTAAATATTATAACTAATAAATCTGATTTCTATTATGCATTGTATTAACCTATTTATTTGTGTTACACTTAAATCAAAATGCTTTGTCTAAATTTTTAAAAAAAAAAATGCAATTTAATCAAAATCAACAATTATGTAATGATTATTACCAAGTAGAAATTTATTTAAAAGGTTTTTAAAATATAAGTGAAAAATGTTTTATAACTTTGGCAAACAATTTTTTCTTGGGTTATATCAAAGGCTGAATTAATGGAGTAGAAATGACTTACCTTGAAGGCATAATGCTCCTAACTTTTCAATTAGTATTTTTTTTTTGCATGTTTTCGTACAAACATAAATACTCTTTAATTGGCGTTCCTTAACAAAAATGTTTTCTGATAAATATTAAAAACATAATTGGTCAAGGTGATTAATTAAAATTATTTTATTTGTTCATTACTCAAACAATGAAGATAAGTTAAACTTATCCATTATTGTCTTATCAAAATAGTAATTTTTGCATACCAATTGTTTTATCTGTGATATAGATTTGGTTCCTTTAAATAAATTTTTGAATTTAAATTATATGAATGAAAAAGATATATTTGGAAAAGGTGGTTATTAAATAATGTCAGGTAAAATAAAAAATATAGGTACGTATAGAGTCAAATGTGTAAAACAAATAATTAAATTAAATAATTAATTTTAAGATGTTAGCGTAAAACTATTAATGTGGAGTTTGAATTGTGTTTAAAAAATAGAAGAAGAAAAAAAACTTTTAGATTAAAAAATAAAGGAGGAAAATAATGCATTAAATATTTTATATTAATTCATTTCAACTATTAAGATTATATTTTGCTATCAGATAACTTTTAAATTACAATAATAATTATAAAGGATTACATGTTTATGTTTCCTTCATTTGTAACTTTTTATTTAAATATTCTTTTTACTTGATTTTTTAAATAACTTTTTAAACATTATCTGTAAAGTAGTCTTTCAAGGATTTGTATTAATTTTCAAGTATGTTTTGCAAACTTGGTCTTTTCATGTTTTTAATACACTGAGGTATCAAGAATTTGTCCAAAAGAAGAATCTTATTAAAAAAAATATGAAACCTAATGTTCATTTTAATTTGGTTAACTAATATACACTCTTAGTATATCATAAAAGCTACAATTTTTTCTTAAGTACATGTATTCAAAAAGAGGTTCCTAGTGAGTGCTTTTATATGAGTCTTCAAATAATTACTATTGAAAGACAATGAGAGATCTTCAAGTGAATTGTATACTTCTAGATAGAAAAAAGAAGGTCATAAAAAATTTAAAGAATAATATTAAATTGCATTTATTGTCAATAAAACACTTAAGTCACCTCAAAACATGTATCATTCAAGGTAAATATTGTTTTGTCTGTGCACATGACTTATGATACTACATAGTATAGCGGAAATTGTCCACTATAACACTTCGCAGATATATTATCTACTACTACAATATCTAAACAATGTATCATTTATTGTTTAGACTTTGGAATATAATTTATCTCATGTTTCAGAACATGTTTATTTATGTTATTCATTAATCTTAAATCTTTAATCATCTTTTATCTTAACATTTAATATTGTAAAAGATGAGTATTGATTATAATATTATCCTGCTATAAATGACAAATTCATCCAAAGATACTATTAAAATAATATTAAAACGTGTAATAGTTTGATAACTTAACTTTAATATATATATATATATATAAAAAAATCATTAAATAAAAATCAATTTTAGAGATAAAAAATAATTAGTTGCTATAGTTATTAAATTAGAAACCATTTTAGATATTAAAATATTTATTGGTTTCTAAATTAGTTTTTATTATTGAAAAATAGTTTCTAAATTGGTATTTAATTAGCTACCAAATTTAGAATTAAATAATTATATATCAATTTAATAACTATTTATCAATAAAGATTAATTTAAAAATTATTTTAGTTTTTAATATGGTTTCTAATTTAATTATTATAGCAATTAATTATTTTTTATCTTTAAAATTATTTTTTATTTAATAATTTTCTTGTACTATATATATATATAATTAATTAATACAATAATTTTAGAAGAATTATTATTATTATTCATTAGTAAATCACCAAAATTTGAATTATAGATCGCTTAGTCAATATATATAAGTTACTATTACTTCTATTAACTAATATTTGCGATTATATTTACTTTATAATAATACCAAATCAAAATAAAACTAATTTTATCTTAGATTTTAAATATTATTTTGATTTTATCTATTTTTTAAAATAACTTATTTTTTTATTATGAAATTAAAACTTCATTAATTAAAATGAAATAAAGGTTTTTATATTATTACAAGTTCAGATTTATTGAAGAGTGTCTTCTTCATTCAATTAGTTTTTAAACTCTAAATTCTAAATCTTTCGATTTTTCTATTCTTAACAATGATTAGACATTGGTAAAGATACTCTAACGTATGATTAACAATATTAGAGTTAATTAAAAGTTATCAATTTTTCTTGGATTTTATATCTTTTAATTAGATCTTTAGTATTATGGATTTACATGTAGCATGTAAAATATGTTTTAATCATACTTTAAATAATTAACATATTATTAGTAATGACATTTTAAGATATTTTGTAATTTATGTAAATGTAAATTATGTTCAGAGAAAGAGACCCTTATTAACCCACTTTTAAGTTCTTTAAAATATATGATATAATTATAAATATAAAGAGATTTATTGTGTCCATTTTAAAGTCAGCCGATCTAAGTATTTATTATAACATTTATGACAATTTTGTAAATATAAAAAATCTTATTATGTCAGCTTTAAATCACATATAACATAAAAGAAAATCTCTAAGAAGGTCAAAAAAATAAAAATTTCAGTATCCCTCTCACGCTCTTCTTCCTCGTGACTTCTCCTTCCGTCAAAAGTGTGCATCGTTATCGTTTTTGTTGGGCTTGTATGTTCCATTATTGTGTGCTACTTTCCTTTTATTGTCTAATATCAAACCCAATAAACAAAGAAAACGATGGCATCACCACTGCGAACAACGAGACTGGGTTCTACACACAAAGCATAGTTCTTATTCTTCGTTTTCCAGATTGGATGCAATGCAAGCTACTTGTACGTGAGAAATGAAAATTTATCGTTTTCTTTTTTTTCTCATAAATTATTATTATATTTATGCTTTCCTAGACTCATTTAATTTCTAATTAAATAATTAAACTGGATGTGTCTATTTCTTGTTGTTGAAAACCTAGGAAGCGGCAAGAATGGTAGATGTGGCGGTAACAGGGCTGTCAAAGAAGAGAACGTTCAAGAAGCTTAGTTTCAGAGGCGTGGATCTCGATGCGCTTCTTGTTATGTCCACCGATGAACTCGTCAAGCTTTTCAATGCCGGTTCGTAGAAGGTTCTAGAGAGGCCTAACAAAAAAGGCCATGGCCTTGATCAAGAAGCTCTGCAAAGCGAAAAGGGAAGCAACGAGGGAGAAGGCAGAACCAATGCGCACCCACCTTTAGCCAAGTTTTCTGTCTCATACCCAGTATTGGTGCTACTCACTCATCCAGGTTCATTCCTCTTAGTGATTTTTTTTTAGAAACTTCAATTTAGTTCGTGGTGGTCTCAAGAAAACCTGCTCTTATCAGATATTTTGTTTGTTTGACTGTTTTGGTTTCAGTTACCCATCTATCATCATGATTTAATCCCATATATTCAAGATTTTATTGTAAAAAATGAGATTGGACGTGATGTGCTTGAATAATGATTCTTTAATTGTTCCGCTTAAAAGAAATTGTACTTTGTTAGATTCTTCATCATATCAGATGTGATTTGATTAAGAAAGAGTTGTTCTCGCTCTTTTTATTCCTATTGTACATACTTATTTCATTGTTTGCTTTATGCTTTCTTAGATTTGGTATTTTTATAAGTTTATGTGAAGTATGATTTAGGATTTAAATTTTTAAGTTTTATGGTTAATTTGCATGGTTTAAAATTATATTAGTTTTAATTTTCTTGGGTGTTATGATTGGTGATTCTTGGCTATGTTGTTTATGAAGCTAATTGGTTTGGATCTGGGCAATGCAGCTTAAATAATGGGTAAAGGTACTCTCTGATGAACACTTTTGCTTATTTCTTTAATAAAACCACTGATTTTTTGGTTTAATAGTATTTTCTTTGTTTATTTCTTTTATTATTATTACTATAGAGTAGAAAATTCTAATTTAGGACATCTATTTGAGAGGTTCAATAATTATAGAATTATTTCAATATATATTTAATCTGTATGTAAAAGAACATGTGGTGGAGCTTTCAATATTATGGAATTGAAATTTATTGGTCATCCAATTGGGAACGCAACATCGGGAGTTGTTTCCACCATATTGTTTTCTAATAATTTTATATTTTTTTCTTGTTTAATTATGTCAATAATCTTGTTATATTAGTTTTTCTCATTTTGATTATTAAATTATTATTTTATCCATTTATGTTGCTTGCGCCAAAAATATTCCATGAGATGCTGAAAGTCCCACCACTCATTATTTTATGTTGCACAATTCTTTCTACTTATAAACTGCAGAATTATTTGTATGATGGGGAATAAGTTCTTTATTGTAGGAATTTCTTAAAGTTAAATCTATGTGTGAAACCATCTCAAGGTAAACATTGTAATTAAAATATTCTTTTTTTGTTTAGCATTATAAAATGATTATTCAAAATCCATTATATTAGAATTATTATAAAATATTATTCCCATCCTCTAACTGCAAACTTCATAATAGCATAATATGGTCTTACCTTCTATTTTCATGCGTCTTTCTACCTACCGTGATTTAATTGCAAACCCTTAGTTTACTTTACTAGTGAGACTCGTACGTCTTCTTATTAAGAGGTTGTTCCATACGAAATATTTCGGTTCTCTTAATGGCTGATCGAAATCACAAATTCAATTAGCTCAAACAGAATTAATCGAGCTAATCAAGTTAAAAGTTAGATAATGTATTTCTAAACGTGACCAAAATCCTCTAATATGCCCCAATAAAAAAGATCCATTAAAATAATATAAATAGTACAGATTTTAAGAATCAGGTACGTCATCACACAGTGCTCTGACTATCGAGTACCGAATATTAAACTGACTTAAGCATCAGAGTGCCTTCTGCAGGTACCATTTGAGTCTGGGCTACAAGGAGACTGAGAGGTGGAACGAGTAGAGGGAATGAATGAGCTTGCTTGGAGAGGAGTTGAAGTGTTATCCAAACCAACCGACCAAGGAAGGAGAGGAGCAATCTCAATAGTTATCTGAGCCCCAATCCCGTTTGAGAACAATTGGTGTCCACTGTGGGGCCGAGAGAATTCATGCTAAGAAGAAAGTAGTGTTAGAATGTATGGCTTTAAACTAGAGGGGGGTGAATGGTTTAAAGGGGGTTTTCGCAAACTTTTTGAGATAAAATGAAATTCTTTGCAAGAAACCAGATTTAGGAATTCAGTTTGCCAAGAACAAAGCTCAAAACAGAAAAGCACCAGAAAAACAATCGGTTGTTTATGCCAGTAAAAATAACAACAACTGAAATTAAAGAGTTTAAGGAAGAGAGAAATGCACAAACAGTTTATACTGATTCACTCTTAACCCAAGAGCTACATTCAGTTTCCCAGAAACCACTGGGGAATCCACTAGGTAATCAAATCCAGATTACATACACACACCACCAAAGAAGTGACCTTGATCCTCTCAAGACACACACTTCCTTTGGCTCAGCACATACTTCACCAAGAATGTTGATCTTGACAACCTCAAGAGCACACAACCCTTCTTGGCTTTACAACACCAGAATGTACACAAATTACAGAACGAATTACACTGTTATAGAATCAACTGAAATCAATACAGAGTAATCCTATTCCACTTCTCTCTTGAATAACCAAAGCTCAAAGTTCAAACTCAAATGCTTGAAAACTCTTTGAAAAA
>Ga0123342_1008080_pt1 | contig 13486 bp, 8 predicted proteins | sample Turbeawhitnodule_FD_89960 | JGI IMG/M metagenome (GOLD analysis project Ga0123342, IMG submission 89960) | Root nodule microbial communities of legume samples collected from Mexico - Turtle bean Mexico white nodule | ecosystem: Host-associated > Plants > Roots > Nodule | place: Mexico: Nepantla...
TTAGGTTTCCCTCTTTATCACCTTCCTAAACACTATTCTATATTATTTACAAATTTATACAAAAGAAACTATAAAGAGAGATATTAATTGGAGCCCATTCTTGAATGCTTGTAGTCTTCTTTTTGGCTTTAGGCTTGATCCTCTCTTTATTTTAATTCTTCTTTAATTTTTTAGAAGACTAGGAGGAAGAACTTTAAATGTTTGGGTGGAATGCCTCTTCCTCCATTAGTAAAATCCTCTCTTACTTGATCTCTATCATGAACCGTGTACGGTTTGAGCAGAAGCAAAGAAGGTGTTTGAGAATAGGTTCAAAGCATCAAGTGATTTTGGGGGTAAGGCTTGATGGAGTGGAGTTTAGAATGCTATCTCCAAAAGACAATGTGAGCCTCATTGCTGCTTTCAGAGAAGAGGAAGTCAAGGAAGCGGTGTGGCAGTGTGAGAGCAAAAGGTCCAGGACTTGATGGGTTCAACTTTAACTTTATCAGGAAAAGCTGGGAGTTTATAAAAGGGGACCTTGTTAATGCAATGGTGTTGTTTCACGATACAGGTTCTATACCTAATGGATGCAATGCATCATTCATAGCTTTGGTCCCAAAGGTTAAAGACCCCTCCAAGTTGGAGCAATATCGACCAATCTCGCTAGTGGGGGCTATATACAAAGTTATTGCAAAGGTGTTGGCTGGTAGAATAAAAAAAGTGATAAACTCTGTGGTCGAAGAAAACCAATCTGCATTCCTAAAGGGCAGAGGAATATTACCCTAAACCCTAAACCAAACTAAAAGCTAGACTCAATGGTTGGAGAGGAAGATTCTTGTCTCTGGCAGGGAAAATATCTCTTGTTAAATCAGTTATCTCTTCGGTCCCACTATACTACCTATCCATTTTTAAAGCACCAGAATCAATCTACAAAAACATAATCAGTATCCAGCGGAGGTTTCTATGGGGGTGGGGGAAGGAGAGGAAACCGATACAATGGGTTAGCTAGGAAGACGTCTGTAAGTCGAAAGTGGAGGGTGGCTTGGGGATCAGAGATATTCGAAAATTTAACCTTGCCCTCCTCGCCAAATGGAGATGGAGGTTAGTGTCAGATGAGGAAGGAAGGTGGAAGGATTTGCTGGTTTCAAAATACGGAATGGTCACAAAATGCTTGTGTACCCTAGTGAAAACACAGTCATGATGGTGGAGAGACCTCCAAAAAGTATGTAAAGAGGGAGGAGGCGAAGGATGGTTCGAACAACAAATTGCATGGAGACTTGGAGGTGGTGACAAAGTGAAATTTTGGGAGGATGTGTGGTTAGGAAATAATAGCCTCAAATCCCTCTACCCTAGGTTGTTCACACTGTCCCTGAACCAAGGTCTAAAGGTGAATGAGGTAGGGGAATGGGTAGATGCAAAATGGCGGTGGACCTTAAGGTGGAGGAGGGATAGATTTGATTGGGAATCCTTGTTGGAAACTAATTTCATTCACTACATATCTCGGGTAAGGTTGTCAAGGAAATAGAGAGATGTGCTAACGTGGGGTGCGAAGAAGCAGGGTTCTTTATTGTTAGTTCAGCATATGAATTTTTAACGCCAGTAGTCCCCACCAAGAAGTGTTCAAGTCTCTGTGAAAAATAAAAGCATTCCCTAATGTTAGAGGGTTCCCTAATGTTACTGTTAGTATACACAAAATCAGGATAACAAACATCTTTTACAGTGTCTATTGGCACCACCACTGTCATGGTGTGAGTGGTGTTGTCGATATCCTTCACTGTGAAATTTTTATATTCATAATAACGATCGTAACAGCTGAGCAGGAATGATGGTTGGGCGCCGTTAATGTTCAACATATGTTCCTCCTTTTTGGCATAGTGATATATCATGATAATATCTTCTATATATGTTTTTCTTTTATTTTAATAAATTATTAATTTTCGTATTATTTTCCAAAATTATGTGTTAACATTACTTATTTCTTAGAGGAATTACCACATATAAGTCCTTTACAGGATCTTCATGCGGGTTTCCTCCATATGTTTTTTGCAGTGTCAGAAGATGCCTTGGAACTATATCATGGATCATCATCATTATTCTCAATATCATTGTAGAGCATCTCCTTAATTATAACCCCTATCTTCAAGCAACAAGCATCTACTCATCGTTTATCATAGTTTAAATTCATATAAATATTCCATTTGATATTGCAATTGATTAGGATTATTACAAAATTATTAAATAAAAATTAATTTTAAAGATAAAAAATAATTAATTGTTATATTGATTAAATTAAATTAAATATTATTTTTTTAAAAAAATTATTAGTATTTAAATGAGTTAGTTTTTATTATTACTAAATCGTTTCTAAATTGGTATCTAATTAATTATCAATATTTAGTTAAAATAATATATGATTTAATTAATATAAAAACTAATTATTATTTATCTCTAAAATTAGTTTTTATTTAAAGATTTTTTTTAGTGTAAAGTTAATCTTTTTGATTGTTTATTACAAAAGAATGATCTAACTCAGGATGTCAATTGATGCCTAACTTTTACACTTTATTGCAATTGTCACATGAGATTATTCTTGTTCTAGATTATTGGAAACAACAACAATTATGTAGAGTGATCCATTTTACACTATAATTTGAAAAATTTACAATGAACTTAATTTCAGGAAATGGAATATTCTGACACTGATTTAGTGGGAGAAGAAAGCAAAGGTTTGGGTGGGATTTGCAGGGAATCCATGTTGCCTTCCAACATCTCTATCACTGTGCTCATTATAGGTCTATCATTAGGAAACGTTTGAGTGCACCAAAAACCCACTATTGCCAACTTCTTTGCAATCTCAGTTTCTTCTGTTGTCATCACCATATCTGGTCTCAAATCATTATCCAACTCAAGTTTATTGTATGCCCAATGTGGGAAGTATATCTCACTTGTATGACTAGCTTCAGCATTAATGTTCTTCCTTCCTCCCACCATCTCTAGAAGCATCATTCCATAACTATAAACATCAGATTTGTGCGAAACACATCCAAGATTTCTACTCCACATTTCTGGAGCTACATACCCCATTGTTCCTCTAGCATCTGATAAGGAAATAATACTTTCATTCCTAGGACACAATTTTGCCAGCCCAAAATCCGATATCTTTGCAAAGAAATTCTCATCCAGAAGAATGTTATGTGGTTTTATGTCAAAATGAACAATTCGAGTGTTGCATCCTTTATGCAAGTATTCTAACCCTCGAGCTATATCCCTTGCAATTTGATATATAATATCCCAACTCAAAGGCGAAATGACTTCAGATATTTTTCTATAAATAAATTTGTCAAGGGAACCATTGGGCATAAATTCATATATGAGAGCTCTCTTGCGACCTTCCAAACAAAAACCAAGTAACGAGACCACATTAACATGAGAAGTTTTACTAATGCTAGCAACCTCATTGATAAATTCTTCACCATTTTTTTTCGATGTACTCAACATCTTTACAGCAATAGGACTACCATTGAATAACTTACCTTTATACACAGTACCAAAACCACCTTCTCCCAACTTCTCTTTGAAGTTGTTGGTCATTTGTTTTACCTGTGCTAATTTATATCTTTTTAGAAATAGAGAGCCATGAATTTTAAGAAATGTTTCAATATTTTGATTACTTTTTGGAGCCAACCCAAAATTCGCTAGCCAAATTGGTGACTTGTATCTTACATACAGAATTGAAATTATTATTAAAACTCCTGCAATTGCTGAACCTGCACCACCTGTTTGCAGATGAGAAATGTTGACATTTCATTCTCTAATTTTAATTTAATTTCAAATATAAATAAAGGAAGAGTTATGGATAGTGAAACAAATGTTAAGCTCTAATATAAATAAAGGAAGAGTTATAAATAAAGGAAGAGTTTGTTTAAATTTAAACAAACGCTAATTTTTTCAACTGTGTGAAAATTTATTAGAGATCAGTAACAAATATTTAGTGCAAACTACTAAGCATTAGTTTAAATTGATTAGAGAACTGATACACGTAATAGTTATACAACAATGTGTACATTACTTTCGTGTATATAATGAAATAGAAACAAATATTTAAGAATAAAATAATTAGTTGTAATAGTAATTAATTAGAGATTATTTTAGAAACTAAAAAAAAAATTGATTTCTAAATTAGTTTTATTATCGTTAAATAGTTTTTAAAGTGATATCTAATTAGCAATCGGGGTTTTAACTACCAATTATTTAGTTTTTAAATTTGCTAGTAAAAACATTGGTTGTTAATTAGATACCAATTTAAAAACTATTTATCAATAATATAAACTAATTTAAAAATCAAACGAAAAATAGTTTATAAAATGGTCTCTAATTTAATTACTATTACAACTAATTATTTTGGTTTTTAAAAATAATTTTTATTTCATGATTTTCTTGTAGTGTATCTTTTTCATGATTATGAGGTGCATAGAATCTTCACAAAACAATAGTATATATATATATATATATATATATATATATATATTTTGCATAAAAATATTCAAGGAAGTAGTGGATGGGAAAGTATAAAAGGAAATTTAGATTTATTACCTAAAATAATGAGCTTCTTCCTTCTTTCCCATTTGCCTGCAAAATTAGATGAGCAAAGAGGAAATCAGCGTATTCCTAGAGGGTTGGTGAAATTTTTTTACATCTTTACTTATACGTTGAAGAATTATTCCAAGTTGATAACTGATGTTGACTTAAAATAATTCAAGATAACATTTCTATATATTTGACTTAATTAACTTTTTAAATATTTTATAAATTTAAATGTTTTCAATTGAATTCTTATTTAAAAAATTGTTTTATTAAGTTTTTAATTATTTTTTAAAACACCTTTTTGTGATTAGTAATTAGTAATTGCTAATTTGCTAATTGAGTGGGTCAAGTGAGAACATAAAGAAGCAACTACCTAACAATTGTAGGGACCAAGAGAGAAAGACACAGCAAGACCAGCAAAAATGTGAAGTCAACCAAAGTCTGGTCAACAAAGGCAAGTAACTGAAACCTCCCAGTTATTTTGCGTAAATATGTGCAAGCTAGCAATATATCAACTAATAATTATTTCCATTATAATTACCATAGTTTTATTAATTCATTCATACTTATGTTTACTTTCTCCCGAACATTATACTACGAAATAAACTTTAAGTCTAACTCAATGTCATAAAACCGGTTTATGAGGTAAGATTTGTGCACTTTAAGCTTAACTCAACCTCATAAAACTGTTTCAGTTCATACGTGGGATAACATATATGACGGATGGTTCGATAAAAGGTCCGATAGCGGGTGACCTGATAAACCCAACAAATAGACTTGAAATGGTTCTGATACCATATTACAAAGTGAACTTTAAGCCTAATTCAAATCCATAAAATTCGCTCATGAGATAAGTTTACTTAAAAAAAAAAAAAAAATTACATATCAAAGAAGAGGATTAGCAAGGTACCTATTATGCAATTCTAAAGAGAAATATTTAAAATCCAGTAATATTTTGTGACTATATATGAGGGGGAGACCAGAATAAGTGAATGAATAAGTTGGAAGCCATAGCAGGGGGGAAAACATTTCAGTTTATAAACTTTACTTTTTAAAAAAATAAAAATATCCTAAAATTTAATTTTGTCTTTATTGATCTTAAAACTTTATTAACTACAAATAATTAGTTTTAATTTTGTCTTTATTGATCTTAAAATTTTATTAACTACAAATAATTAGTTGATATAATAACTAAATTAGATATATTTTAGAAATTAAAAAAAAAATTGATTTTTAAATTAATTTTTATTAATGGTAAATAGTTGTTAAATTGGTATGGAATTAGTTAAAAAAAAATATAAATTTCTGAGAATATAATATGTAAGATATGAGAGGAATGGAGAAGATAGAGACATACTTCTCTCGGGAGAACAGTGTTGATCTGGGCAATAGTGTTGGCATGAAACTAATTCTTCATCATAAGCATCGCTCCAGCAACTTCCGTCACTTTCGCTGCATCGTCTGCAATATGTTGACCCATACTTGACCCCAAACCCATCATTCAAAGCTTGTTTCAGAACTCCAGCTCCATCATCACTATCATCGTAATCATACAGAGGAGCGGCAGAGGGTAGGAGCAAACTTCTATTGCACTGGTTAAGCAGTGGGTATCTGTAGAACAGACCATATATCTCGTTTCCCTCCCCAAAATAATACACAGCATCCCCGCACGTCAAGTTGCGTTTTGGAGGGAAATCCGGGATGTGAGGAGGACAATCGAAGAATACGAGGACGTTATGCACTGTAGCGTAATACTGTAACAGAGTCTTGTTCAAGTTCTCGTAACTCTGAAAAAAATCAGGAGAACAAACATCCTTGACAGTGTTTGTTGGCAGCACTGTCATGGTGTGAGAGGTGTAGTTCACCTTCTTGACAGTGAAATTTTGATATTCATGACGACTATGGCAGATGAGCTGGGATGATGCGTCGGTGCCGTTACATTGAGACGGTGGACTCTGTTCCCAGAAAGGATCGAAGATGGCGGGCACGCTTATGCTGCAGCTGTATAACTGTTGAGCACAAAGCGGTGGCGATGATTGAGAGTGGGAGTGTGGGAAAGCGAGGAAGAGGAAGAAAGAGAGGGTGAGTGTGGCGTGGATATGATTCATTCTCACACTTCTTACTTTCTTCTTAATTTCTTCACTCCCATAAATGAAAGGTATAATAGAAGGAGTTATGAACACACTCCTCCCACGTAACTACCTTCTTCTTTCCTCCTCCTTTCTTCACTCTTCTACTTTCAAAATACGACTCGGTCTCTCCCTCATTCAAAGAAGGGTCCGGATATTTTGACGACGTGTGAGCCTATGTACCTATAGAGAGATATGTTAGAAAATCTTTCTTAATTTTTTTGTCTAGTTTTTATTTTGGGTTATTTTTTCCCTTTTTAGTTTTATATTTATTTGCAAATTTTTCTTTCTGCATTGTAAGCTTTATTTTTTCTTCTATGTTATTTTGTATTTGATTCCGATTTTAGTTTACTATTAATAATAATAACAATAAATATTAATAATAATTTAAATAATATTATCAACAATAATAATGTTAATGTTAATAATATTAATAATAATTATAATAATATTTTTTCAACTTAGTTAGTGTTATCTATTTAACTTTATATCTCAGTCTCATCTCAGGGGTGGATCTGTGTACATGTAAGGTGCTCTTATGTCAAAGTCAGAATTGTTATTAGTTAATTATCTGATGAATTCACTCTACTTAACTCTTGGGGTTGATCACCTATTTATAGCACTTTCTTATTGAGCTTTAAATCCAGTTGGACTTTTACTCTTTGTACCTGGTTTTTTTTTAACACACCCTTCATATTTTGGACTCTTTAAATGGGTTTTGCTACAGTCACTAATTATTTATTTATTTGAGTTTCACTTTTCGGTCAACCTTTCGGTTCACCTATCGACCAACCTCTCGGCCTAGACAGTGCAAAACTTATGGTATTTAACGAGAGATTTTGAAACCTATGTTATTTTACGAAGATTTTGAAACTCATGACATTTAACGAGGTTTTGAAACCCATGATATTTTACATAGTTTTGAAATCCATGATATTTTACGGGGATTTTGAAACCCATGATATTTTACAGAGGTTTCGAAACTCATGGTATTTTATGGAGGTCCTAAAATCCATGGTATTTTACAGTGATTTTTTAAATTCATGGTATTTTATTGAGGTTTCGAAACTTATAGTATTTTGTGGATGTTTTGAAACTCGTGGTATTTTATAGAGGTTCTTAATATTGTAGTATTTAACGAGGGTTTTGAAAGATTTTTTTTGTAAAGTTTAAAAAAATCTCAGGAAACATGTTCTCCTGAAATGATTTAATGAGAGATACTACAATCCTGAATAATTATTTTTTTTTATTATTAACAAAGGTTTCTCTTGGTAATGTAAAAATAACCTATATTAATTTTTATTTTTTTTTGTAATGTAATAGAGAGATGTAATAGAGAGGTAAAGAGTGTGGTAAGCCATTGGAGAGTTGAAAGAAAAAGTCAGGTCAAATTTACGTGGGAGAATGCAATGCACTCAGATGTTTGAGTTCAACGCAATAAATGATGACCTATATATTATTTTCCTTGTTTCTTTTCAATTATAACACGACAATGGTAATAATTGCTTTCACATCTCTTTCAACGAAAATCCTCAGTTTTAGCATATAATCACCAAAGCGACTACTTGTTAATGTGCTTATTCACTCACTCAAACTGAAACATGAAAGAATCAACTATTAAAAATAATTTGAGAAAATTCAATTCATTAATAATAGTTTAAATTCATTGAACTAAATGGTAATATATATTTATTTTAAATTATTTAAACTATCAAAATTATTTAATTACTATTACAAATGTAAATATATTTTAAAAGATTTTTCCTAATTATAATCTAATTTAATTCAACATCAGTCTGATTTAGATCAAGATCCTACCTAATAACTGCAGGGAAGAAAGAAGTACACAGCAAGACCTGGAAAATGGTGCAGTCAAACTCAAAGATCAGTAAATAATAGTTAGAGTAACTGAAACCTCCCATTATTAGTCAGTAAATATGTGTTAATATTAAGTAATAATAGTTTTCATTGTAATTACCATATTCAATTGTTCTTAGTTCTTATTTATGTGGTTTACTTTGTTTAGATGCTACACATGCATTTTGTATGAGAAACAAAATTAATTTTGAGTCAAAGTGATATTTGACGTCTACTGTAAAATCGAGTTGTAGTTTATAACAAGACCTCCATGATATGAGTAAGAATCATGATAGTGATAAGATCGATGATCGAAAATCCAAGAAAACATTTTTCCTCGTGGTATTCAAGAAAACACTTTATTCCACCAAATAACTATATAATTTACAAAACATTCATCACATTTCTCGATAATTAATCTCACTCCAAAATCTTAATTTTTCACCATCCAACCATATCTTTCAATCCAATAAATTCTGTTGGTTACTTTTGCTTTTCTTCTTTTCCCTAGTTGTTCAATGCTTCTTTGAATAATTTGTACTCAATTTTTTTTATTATATTTCTCTATACATTTGCACCGTATCATATCATGTTTATTTTTTCTGTTCCAGAGAGTATGAATTACACATTAGGGACACCTAATTTCTTTTTGTTACTTAAGTTCTAACCTAAGTTAAAATCTAAGGAAATTAGGCTTTTCTTCATAAATTCATTTGTTGTAATTCGCTAGTTATAATTATCTTGTTTTAGGTCTCCTCTTTTTTTAAATTGTCCAATTTTCTCAAATTTGTGACATTTTATTAAATTTGTGACTCACCCTATGATAATATGTCAAGAGAACTATTAGAAATACTCTTGATCATTCTCATTTTTTTAGTTATATATCTATTTACAAAAATTTAAAATCGGATGTTGATTTCTATATAGATAAATCAATATTCCAACTAATTAATCTACACTATAGAAGTCAATAATAAACTTTGATACACTATAGAAAGTCAATAATAAACATTGTTTTGAGATATTATAAGTGCAACATAATTATGTTGAGTGATTTTTTCTAAAATATAATTTGTAAGATCTATCCAGAGTGCAAAGAACTAGTCGTCCATTCTGGCACCAATCTAGTGGTGGGAGAAGAAAGAATAGGTTTAGGGGGCATTTCTTGGAAATTCATGTTGTCTTCTAACATTTCTATTACTCTACTCATAGTAGGTCTATCCTTTGGAAACGTTTGAATGCACCACAAACTAATTGTAATCATTCTTCTTTCTATCTCCTTTTCTTCTGTGGTTATTATTCCAATTCTCAAATCTTGGTCTTTCTCTAGCTTGCGGTATATCCAATCTGGGAAGTATTCACTTGTTTGAGTGACTTCTGGATTAATATTGGACCTCACTCCCACTATTTCTAGTAGCATCATTCCATAGCTGTACATGTCAGACTTTTGTGAAACTCCACCAAAATGTTTGTTGCACACTTCTGGAGCTACATATCCTATTGTTCCTCTAGCATCTGAAACCAAAATTGTACTCTCTTTTCCAGGACAAAGTTTTGCGAGCCCAAAATCTAATGTCTTGGGACAAAAGTTTTCATCCAAAAGAATGTTATGTGGTTTTATATCAAAATGTAAAATTCGAGTATTGCATCCCTTGTGCAAGTACTCTAGTCCTTTGGCTATCCCTTTTGCAATCTCTAAGAGATTATCCCAACTCAATGACGGAGTACTTTCTAGTCCCTTATTACCAATAAACTTGTCGAGGGAACCATTAGGCATGAATTCATAAATAAGGGCTTTCTTCTTTCTTTCCAAAGAGAACCCAAGAAGTTGAACAACATTAACATGAGAAGTTCTACTGATGCTAGCAACCTCATTGATAAAGTCTTTACCATTTCCTTTTGATGCCCTTAATATCTTTACAGCCACATGGTAACCGTTATGTATCTCTCCTTTGTATACAATACCAAACCCACCTTCACCCAGTTTAACTGTAAAGTTGTTGGTCATTTTTTTTACTTCTGAAAATTTGTATTTCTTTTGTGCTAGAGTTCCATGATCTTTTAAGAATACTTCAATATCTTGCTCATCTTTCATTCGAAATTTTAATGATATACATTTTTTACAACCTATTACGAGGCATATCATGCATACTCCCAATGCTGCACTTGTAAGACCTGATAACAAATATTAGAAGAGTTAGGAGTTAAGAAATATTTGAATTCCCTTCTACAAGTTAATATTTATTAGTTTAAAATGAGTATGAAAAACAAACTCAAAGAAATAAGAATTAGAACATACACTACAAGAAAATCATCAAATAGTAATCAAATTTAGAGACAGAAAATAATTAGTCACTATATTAACTAAATTAGATACTAATTTAAAGACTAAAAAATTATTAATATCTATTGTAGTTTCTATTATTAATAAAATATTATAAAATGGTTTTTAAATTGATATCTAAATTAGCTACCAAAGTTTTGACTACTAATATTTTAGATTCTAGATTAATCTCTAAAAGACTAATAGAGACTAATTTAGAATATAAGTAGTTAGTAGTTAAACCTTTGGTAACTAATAGTTAAATACTGATTTAAAAACTATTTTATAAATTTTTAGTAATAATAAAAACTATTTTAAATACCAATATTTTTTTACAATACTTGAGAAATTTAAATATTTAGATTTGATAAGAAAAAACAAACGGTAGTTAATTTTGTATTTGTTAATTTTAAAGAGACACAAAATGTAAGGCTTAATTCATTATAAAAATCTCATGTAATGTTTCATTACCTTTATATGAGAAAATGGAAAATAGATTTATATTTTCCAAAGATTTCACAATTTTTTTATCAAAGCTTTTCGGAAACAAAAATCGAAACACCTAGACTTTTAGGATTAGTACGTATGTGACTGTTCATTCTTGTTTTGACTAAGGATAAATAAAAGAATTGTCATTGTTGAATGTTCTATGGTTTAATTAATTAAGTATAATATTCATCTACTCTATCTTCTTTAAATACTATTTGAATATATTTATTTTAGTTAATTATTTGATTTTTAATTATAAAAAACGAATTAATATACTTTTTAATTAATACATCTAACATTTTTTTAAAACCCTTTGTTAGATTTGTGAGAAAAAAAAATTAAAAGAACAAAGGTGGCAAGGAACATAAAAAAATAAAATAAAATAAACAAGGATATTGACTTACTATAGTAAACGAGCTCTTATTTTAGTTTAGCCATATCTTTTAGAGAAAACCATGAAAAATGTTAAAAAGGAAAACTAACCTAACGAGTATAATTTCCTATTCGACCATTCTTTTTTCTTACTCAACTAATTTTGAACTATAAAACTGAAGGCTCAAGTCTTGTCTAGTAATAGTTAATCTTGAACTATAACCTTTAAAAGCAACGCATGAATTTAATACTCTTACTTATTTTTAAACAACTAATAAATAGTGTGTTTTCACAAAGTCAACAATATATATGCATATATGAAACATAACAAAATAAGAAGTATGAAAGGAAATTTGATTATTACCTATGATGAGTTTCCTCAATAAATTTTGTTTACCTACAACATTGAGGAAAAGTTAAAGAGAAATGTTATAGAAAGAAAATTAATAAAATGGAATGATTAATATGACGTGATATTTTTAATTCATATAGCACAAAATTATATGTACAAGATATTATAATCCACTAATAATCTCAGTATGATATGATATTCTAAGATAAGATAAGCTGATAAAAAAAAAAGATAAATGAATAAGATATCAATATAATATAATAAAACATGATAAACATTAATCATATTAGACTAAATATATAAGTTGTGGTGAACATAATAATAGTAATAATAGTGACTTTTTATAACAATAATATGTTAATCAACAGTAGTAATAATGATGAAAATGATAATAATGAAATGAAAACAACAATAATGAAATTATAATAATAATATAAAGGTAATAAAAATAATAATAATTACGATTCACAAAACTAACTCAATTTTATAATAAGAATATATTTCACTTATATAATACGAAATATTTTTATTTTTATATTTTTATAAATGGTCGGATAGCAATCTAAATGGTATGATAAATTCAATCATTTTCTTTATCATAAATTTTAATAAATCTGATATGATATTAAAAAAATTAATTAAATCTTATAAAATTAATTTATAAGATAAAGTTCGTATAACTTTATATATTATAAAATATTTTTATTTTTAAACTTAACCATGTAAGTCATTGTATGAGAAACATGATAATTTGTCAAAAAGTGAATTTTAGAAAAAAATAAAAAAAATAAGTGTTGATTGGTAAGTGGGTGGTGGAGATGGAAAAATTGAGGATGGGAGCAAGAGTGGGATGGTCCAATTGCAGGTGTTCCCAGACTGCATTCAATTTGTTGTGCTTATTGTTGCATCGAAGTGGGAACTGAGTTGCTAAAAACATGAATTTGTGGGAATATATAAGATATGAGAGGAATAAAAGACATACTTGCTTATATACTTGCTTTTACTACTCCTATTTATGATGTACTCGGAAAAACAGATACGGATATGACTACTCTTCACTTAATATATGAAATGTGGGATTCAATGATTGAAAATGTGAAAAAGGTCATATACCATCATGAAAGGAAAACAGAAGCTGAATACTCATCATTTTTCGAAGTAGTCAAGTTAATATTAATTGATCGTTGGACTAAGAGTAGCACATCACTTCATTGTTTGACTCATTCTTTAAATCCAAGGTAATACAATATAATTATATTATTTTATAATTATATTTTATTCAGTACATAATATTATGTTAATTTATGTTTTTATATTTTTTATGTAGATATTATAGTCATGAATGGTTAAGTGAAGATTCACACAGAGTTGCCCCACATCTAGATAAGGAACTTACTCAGGAAA
>Ga0123342_1008081_pt1 | contig 13486 bp, 2 predicted proteins | sample Turbeawhitnodule_FD_89960 | JGI IMG/M metagenome (GOLD analysis project Ga0123342, IMG submission 89960) | Root nodule microbial communities of legume samples collected from Mexico - Turtle bean Mexico white nodule | ecosystem: Host-associated > Plants > Roots > Nodule | place: Mexico: Nepantla...
ATCTTTTTAGCTCAAATTATTCTCCTTTATTTCAAATCTTCAATCTTCCCTAGAAATCTGCAATTAACACCAAATTTGGGAATAAAATGCTCTTATTCAAATAAAGCTCATAAAAATGTAAAATGGTATAAATTCATAAATTAGGGATTATTTTATATGTAAATTAGCAATAAATCCTCATAAGTGTCTATATTTTAATCGTTTTAATCGCCGATGTAGATACTATCGATATAGAAAGTGAGACATGTTTTACATAAGATTACATTGGTGTTAAATACTAACTAATGTAAAAGAACATTTAAAAGAGGTAAGAAAATTAGATCAATGTAGGACTTATTACATTGGTTGTTCTTGAGAATTGATGTAATATCCATATGTGTGCATTTTTTGACTAGTAAAGGCACATTGATCTATAGAGGTAACATATTCTATTGGATGTCTTGAGCTTTCTTTCCCTTTTCAGATAAATTGGAGATTTCAGTGTATGACTCAATAAAGTGTGATGTGAAATAGAAACATACCTGCCATGAAGGATCCTCTCAAATCTTAACAAATAGTTGTCACATCTCTTCATCTATCCCATATTTCATCACAAGGAAATTTTTCCTTGTATTATGTAAAAACCTATCAAATTCGTATTGAATCCATTTTGTAGCTATTGATGATAATATCTTGTTTCGAATGAAATCGGTACTCCCAAATTCAAAGCTTGTCTACAAAACAAAATAAATATAGTACATTATAATTCATTAAACATTCAACATTTTCATACTAAAATTACATGATCTTTAAATAAATAACTTACCCAAATATCATGGTGATGAACATAGTTTTACCCACACTTTATAAAACTCTAATAATAAACTCTTGGATTGAAATCATGAATTAATCCACTAATTTAATTTCCACAATCCTCCTTCATCAGATTGAAGTCTCCTAATCCACTTCCCTACCAGTGCAAAATTAAAAACTTTTACATCAATCACACCCATCCCTCCTTGGTGTTTAGACTCACATATTTTCTCCCAGGAAGCCCAAGTTATTATCCTACCCTCAGAACCTCAACCCCACAAAAAATTTCGTTGTAATCTCTTCACATTTTCCATCACTACCACAGGCATACAATAGAAAGATAGAATAAAGGTATTGATGTCATAACATAGTTTAATATCAATTGGTACTAAATAGTTTTTTAAAAAAATATTAAACAATTAATAATTAAAAAATATCAATATTGATAATCAATTTTAGCCAATCTTTATTTTTTTTTTTTTTTTCAAAGTTTGTCAAGATTTTTTAACTAACATTGACAAAGCAATATTTTTATTGACGTTGGTCGGAAAGTAAACATGGTCAACTTTAGTCTAAAAGAAACACTACAAAAAAAACATTAAATAGGAACCAATTTTAGATATAAAAAATAATTAGTTACTATATTAGAAACTAAAAAAATTATTGGTATCTAAAATAGTTTCTACTATTAATAAAATTTATAAACTAGTTTCTAAATTTGTATCTAATTCGATATCAAGGTTTTAGATACCAACTACTTTACATTTTAAAGTTGATAGCTAAAATCTTTGTAGTTAATTAGATACCAATTTATAAACTATTTATTAATAATAGAAAATACTTTAGATACCCATAATTTTTTTAGTTTCTAAAATAATATCTAATTTAGTCAATATAGTGACTAATTATTTTTTTGTCTCTAAAATTGGTTTCTATTTAATTATTTTCTTGTAGTGAAAACTTTCATAGTCATTTAAAAACAATGTTGACATGAAAACATTGACGTGAGAAGAGAATACAAAATATAGTAACATGAATTTTACATTGTTCTTTCTCCTTTAGAACACACCTTTAGAGCTTTTCATATATTCTAAGCCTAGGTTTCTTTTTACCCTTGTCATATGTATAGCCTTGACATATTAGTTAAGAAATTCATGTAGTATTTTGGAGGATCTAAGATATATACCACAGGTAATAATATACAATATAAGTTCATAAAGACAATATATTATCACATCTTAAGAAATTGTATTCTTCATGTTATTAGTCATTCATACTACATTAGCAATAATTTACTTTTGATAAAAATGAAACATGTTGTTAAAGTAATCGCTAATTTATAGAGTTGTCAGGTTAAACCATAATACATGTGTCAACCTCAATTCACTCTTAAAATAAGCTCTCTTTTATTGATCCACCAAATGAGTGGATTGAAAAAACTCCAACCCTCAAAACCCCTATATAAAGTGGGTTAAGGTCAAGCCAAAGTGGGTTTGACCCGCTACAAGATTCAATTAAATATTTTACATTAATTATAAATTGATTCTTAATTCATTTTTACTATTTTCAACTTAATTGGAAGGGTAAGACCCAACCTGACTTGTCTGACTGAACTGACCAACCAAACTTGAGTAGGACCCGACTTGACATTGTTCAACACGGATCCGACCTTGGTTGACCTTGTCTCAACCTAACTTTAACATGACCTAATATAAACTTGGCCCAACATGGGCCAAACTCGTCTCAACTCAAAGTGGACCGACTCAACTTGGTTGAATGTTGTCCAACTCACTCGGCATGATGTGGCCCGACTAGACTATGTCTGACGAGGGCCTGGCTCTACTCGACTCAATGTGGATCCAACCAAATCACTCTATTTTCAACCTCACTTGGCTTGGCCTAATGTGGGCCCGAATCGACTCAGGACAAGGTGGACCTGACTGAGCCTAATGTGAGTTAGACACAACTCATCCTAAGGTGGGCCCAACACTACTTGGCCCACAATGGGATCGACTCAAATTTATTCAACTCAAATCAACCAACTCTTCTCGACCCATTGTAGGCCAAAAACTACTCGGCCCAAAATGGGATCGACTCAACGGCCCAACAAGAGACCAACTCACCTCGACCCAATGTGGATCTAACACGACTCGACTAGTGATGTGAGTTGATTTTAGGATTTTACATTTTACTGGTTGCTCTTTGTTTATGATTTTTGATTTAGCAATTATGGTAAGAACCCTAAGAAGATTCTCATTGAACACGAACTTAACCAAGTGGTTAAGTAAATGTGAATGTTCACTTCATAAGGGCAAAGAGAAAAAGACAATTATAAGGTGACAAAAGATGCAGCAGAAATTAAGACAATGAATAAGTAAAGAAGAAGAATAACAAAGCAAAGAAAAAAATTAAATATTAGAAGAAGACATGTATGGAATGGAAAAAAGGCGTAAATAAAAGATAAAAGAGGAAGGGATTAAGATATTTTATAGGAAGAAAGGAAGTCACGCCACTTGTAGAAGAGGGACTCCAAGATGAGTTATGCAAGAGCCTCCACTTGAGATATTACCCACCCAAGATAAGACCCAACATGAGAGCTCACAAGTCTCACAAAATCACTCCTGCAGAGTTCCTTTACTATTCAAAATCAAGTTCAAAATACATGAGGCAAGAAACCCTATTTATAGGAAGGGGTGCCTTAGTGGACAAGATGGGTGAAGGGTAGAAATGGCAAGGGAGAGGGGTTGCCTAGGGTGTTGACCATGGTCAAAACTGCACCTTTAGGCATAACTTCTGGAGGGTAGGTTAAAAACCCTAATTCTAGGTGCCTTGTCTTGAAAAAGTGGGCTTGGTACAAGCCCATTTCGCTAAGTACACTCCCTTTTATGCTATGTGAACCTACTCTAGCCCATTTTGGTATTTGGACCCCAAAAGTGAGCCCAAATTATTTAAAACATGTTTTTGTCTTTTAGGAAGACCAGAAGAAAGAACAGTTGATGTTTTAGTCTATGCCAAGTTCTTTTTCTAGTGAGGTCCGTTTGATATTTGATGGGGCCTTGACTTGACTGCTAAGATGACTGCTCACAGTGTAAATTGTCTCTTGAGTCCTTGATTATCTTCTTGGCTACTTGGATTGTATCATGCCCCCCATGTTTGAGAGAATTCGTCCTCGAATTTAGAACTCCTGCAAATAACATAGTCAGTTTGTACACATAAAATTTTTCAAGGTGGGGTGGGGTATGTGAAGTAAACTTATGCTCATGAAGCTTTGGGAGTTCATATGGGTGAGTTCTAGATACAAGCCATTTTTGGAAAGAATGTTTGGGGATGAAATGACTTTTTGAAGACTCTTAGAAGGTGAAAACCTTTAGGAGGTGTTTGAATTGCATCCCAAAACTTCTTTGTCAAAGATTTCAAGTACTTAGGTATATTTGGTAATGAAAAAGACAAGGAAGAAGAACACATTGGAGGTGCAATTTGCGCTCCGGCACGGGTCAACATGATTGTTTTTGCAGTGTAAGGTGAGATATTGTGACCCGGTTTATCTTTTCTTTCTTTATCTTTTTCATTTTCTCTTTTGTTTTTCATTTTTATTTGATCCTCATGAACTTCTTTTGGAAAGAGGGGTTTTAAGATAGCCTTATGCCCTTGGAAGTTGAAAGACATTTTATTGGTATGACCATCATGTAAAACTTGTCTATCATATTGCCAAGGCCTTCCCAATAGAAAATGTGTTGCTTCCATTGGCAGAACATCACATAAAACCTCATCTTTATACTTTCCTATAGCAATAGTTATGAGGACTTGTTTAGTAACCATGATTTCACCTTCGACACTAAGACATTGTAGTTTATAGGGCTTTGTATGCGAGATAGTGGGTAATCCAAGCTTCTCCACACCTCTTGTACTTGCCACATTAGCACAACTACCCTCATCTATTATCATGGAACATAACTTATTAATAAGGCAGTGGGTGTCCTCCAAAGATTTTGGAATTGTCCCCAACATTCGCTTATTCACTAATAAGTCACATTTACAAGGTATCTCACATTCATTTTCACTAGGGTTTTTGAAGGGGAAGGGGAGTTAGACCTAGAAGATTGATCACTATGGTCACTTACTACTTGCCCCCCTTACCATCATGGTTCTTTTGTTTGGACAATTGACAGCTATGTGCCCAAAACCTAAACATTTAAAAGATTTTGTACTTGAGGTTTTGACTAGTGATTTAGTCCTAGAAGGAGAAGGATTTTTATAAGTTTTTGGGGTGAATTCTTTGGAAGGATTATCTTGTTTTGAAAATTTATTTTTACCCTTCCAAGATGAGTCATAGAAGCCATCATTATAAATATGTTTGAAAGATGTTTTCTTAAAAAGTTGTGATTCAACTTTGATGGCTAGGTGAACCAATTTTTCCAAAGATGTATAATCATTAAGTTATAAAACATTTTGAATTTCTCTTCTTAATCCACTCACAAATCTAGCAATCTTTGACTCTTCAGTTTCATACATATTAATCTTGGTCAAAGTTACTTCTAAATCTTTGAAGTATTCATCTACACTCTTAGGTCCTTATTGAAGTCGTTGGAGCTTCAACAAGAGTTCTTTCATATAGTGAGGAGGAACAAACCGCGCGCATGCATTTCTTTAAATTATACTAATAGACCACGACTGACCTCTTGTTCAAACCAATGTCCATTACAACTTGATGCAACGAATGCATCGCATAATCTATGAATTGTAGGGAAGCTAACTTAACTTTTTGGTCCTCTTCAACCTCATACACATTAAATATTTATTCTACTTTAGCTTCCAATCCTCAATATACATTTGGGTCACTATCCCCACTAAAACTAGGTAACTTTACAAAACGAAAAACAGGCTTTGGTGGTGGGTGTTGATGGCGCCTTTCTTCAAAATTATGCACTCTCCAATCTTGGTCTTCTTCTTGACTCCCATAGTGCGTGTAAATTCTAGAGGCTCTTCTTGGTTTTCTCTAGTTTGTCTCTCTTTAGCCACTTCTAATATTTGCAACATTTCCACTAGTTGCCTCATCTCCTCTTCTTTTGGGGCAAAAGTCCTCTTGGTGTCCTCAAGCTCTCCCAAAAGATATGCCTTTTTGAGGAGATTGTGGGTTTGAAGATTCTCCTGAAGACAAATGAGCCTTACTTTGCAAAAACAGGAAACAAACAATTAGTGAAAAATAACAATCTTATCCACTCCTCACGTGTATCACTCGATTATTTATTAAAGGATGGAAGAAATGTAATGCACTTAAGAAATATTTGCATTCTAAAGAAAATGTATACACTTGGTAGCAACACCTTAAGTGAAAGATGATAAATCTCTTACACTTGCTCACCAAAGATCCCCACAACAAAACATAAGAAAATTTGAAAGACAAGCAAAAAATGCTTAAAAGAATGAAAGCTAAACCAAATAGGAAAAAGATAATGACAAACTTTGAGAAGACAAACAAGAAAAGCACGAATGAAAACTCGAAGAAACTTACTTAAATTTTTAACTATGAAGTTTTAATTTTCTTAGAAATTGTAAAAGCAAGAAGGATAAAATTCCACAAATATGAAAACAATTTGCCACATAAAAAAGAATCCCCTTTTTAGAAATTTTGAACTTGAAAAGTGAATTGCACTAACTTTTTTTTGTCTTTGTTTTGTTTTATGCATTCAAAATTTTCATAATCTTGGCATGCATATTTTAATTCACTTTCAATTTTCACCAATAGATTGGGATTCAATTCATATGATCACTTGAATTCTTTGTTTGCAACTAAATCAACTTCTACTCAAACAAATTTCTAGTTGCTTTTAGTTCTTCACAATTAAAAGCAAAATAAGTAGAAAGGATTTAAAGACTCCTAGAACACTAAGAACATAAGACTCAAGCAAATGAGGAAAGGAAAACAAATAATTGACACAAAAATTCAAAAGAAGAATTTAAAGGGCCGAAATCAACTCAAAGCAAATAAGCACAAAATAACCATGCTCTGAATACCACATGATGTGAGTTGATTTTAGGATTGCATATTTTATTGGTTGCTCTTTGTTTATGTTTTTTGATTTAGCAATTATGGTGAGAACCCTGAGAAGATTCCAACTGGACATGAACTTAACCAAGTGGTTAAGTAAGTGTGAAGGTTCATTTCAGAAGGGCAAAGAGAAAAAGACAATTATAAGGTGACAAAAGATGCAATGGAAATTAAGACAAGGGATAAGTAAAGAAGAAGAACAAAACAAAGAAAAAATTAAAGATTAGAAGAAGATGTATGGAATGGAAGGAGGCGTAAATAAAAGATAAAAGAGAAAGGGATGAAAAGATCTTATGGAAAGAAAGGAAGTCACGACACTTGAAGCAGTGGGGCTCCCAGACGAGTGATGCAAGAGTTGCCATTTGAGATATGACTCACCCAAGATAAGACCCAAATAACTCGAGCCGCCACTTGAGATATTACCTACCCAAGATAAGACCTAACATGACAGCTCACAAGTCTTACAAAGTCACTCCTGCAGAGTTTCTTTACTATTCAAAATCAAGTTCAAAATACATAAGGCAAGACACCCTATTTATAGGAAGGGGTGCCTTGGTGGGCAAGATGGGTGAAGGGTAGAAATGGCAAGGGAGAGGGGCTGCCTAGGGTGTTGACCATGGTCAAAACTACACCTTTAGGTATAGCTTCTAGAAGGTAGGTTAAAAACCCTAATTCTAGGTGCCTTATCTTGAAAAAGTGGGCTTGGTACAAGACCATTTCGCTAAGTACACTCCTTTTTATGCTATGTGAACCTACTTTAGCCTATTTTGCTATTTGGACCCCAAAAGTGAGCCCAGATTATTTACAAACATGTTTTTGTCTTTTAAGAATACTAGAAGAAAGAACAATTGATGTTCTGGTCTATGCCAAGTTCTTCTTCTAGTGAGGTTCGTATGATATTTGGTGGTGCCTTGACTTGACTTCTGAGATGACTGCTCACAACGTGAATTGAGTCTTGAGTCCTTGGTCATCTTCTTGGCTACTTAGATTTTATCCAACACGACTCGACCAGACTCAACTAATTCAGATGTGGGCCTAACTTGATTTTTTCTTAAATGGATTTGACTCAACTCGCCTCGAGATGGTCCTGACTCAACTTAACCAGAGGTTAGCCCAACTATACTTGTTCCAAGGTTAGCCTGACTCGTTTAGCCTAAGGTGGGTTAGACACAACTCGACCCAAGGTGGAGCAGACATAACTCGTCTTAGGGTGGCCTAACTCAACATGCCCGAGATTAGCTCAACTCGATTCAACTAATGTGGACCCAACTAGACTTCACCTAAGGTGGCTTCAACTTTACTCAGCCTATCATTTACACAACTTTAATAACCTCACATGAGCTCGACTTTACTTTACCCATTGTAGGCCTAACACAACTTGGTTTGACATGGGTTTGACTTGATTAAGTCTTACCTGAACATCACTTAACTCGGCCTGACATGGGTCAAGCCTAACTCAGTCTAACATGGTCCTGATTCGTCTCAACTTAAGTTAGACTCGACCTAACCCGCATGCATGTCGACCAACTTGAGATGATGTTACTCTGAGTTTAAATTTGGATTAAGTAAATATTTTAAGTATTTTTTAATTTTCATTTTAAAATGAACTTTTTACTTTAAAAATTGACTTAAAGATTTGTCTTGATCTATAAAACTTTTAATGACATACTGAATGATTTTTTTTTAGATATTTTTGGATTACTCATGTCAAGTCCTATGGGATGGGCCAAGAGGTCTACTCACTTATAATAGGGTGTTTCTTCCAGCACTCTATTAAAATTCTTCATACATCCAAATTTTCCAAAACATACATTTTAAAATTCATGAAACATATCTTGAAAAACGTTTTGTAGTTATCATAATACAATTTTCAAAATAAACTTTTAATAACATATATCATACCTTCCATAATGTATTTTTTGAAATAATTTTTCCAAATTATGTTTCAGAAAGCTCTTACCATTCTAGCTGTGTCAATTATTCGGTGTTTTGAGTACTATTTATACTTACTCGGGTTGAATTGGGTTTCCTGCACGATGGCAAAACACACTTCATACAGCTACCACGTTGTCTTTCATCAAATGGGCAAGAAATCTTAGGAGGTTTGATTTAAAATTTAGTTATATGTTATCTGGAAATTATAGTTTCATATATATGCGATACATGGTAATTACTTTTAAAGATGTTGTTTGAAAATAAAATTAAACGAGAGATTTCTTTTTCAACAATCGATTTCAAATAAAAAAGGGAAAAAATCTATTACTTATTTTATAAGCAATTAATGATTAGAGTACAAGAAGTACTCTGGTCTGAATTCAAGAAACTATAGTTTATCTCTATCCATGCATGACCAGAATCATAAGAGGAATATATGAAAGGGTCCACCGAGGCTTGGTGGAGTCTCCGCAAACCTATAAACATGCTATTGGTAAAGCATTTCCATGCTTCTCTGATTTTTGCTTTGCCACAACCCACACGGAAACAACTACAATTACTTTACAAACACAAATATCTATCCCTCAAAAAATATCTCTCAACACTACTTCTCTACCATTAGCCACTAAGAGACGAACAAATAAAACAGAAAAGGTTTAAATATAACAAACAATATGATGTAGTAAATAGAATATACAAATCTATCAAATGATTTTTCTTTTTTTTAGTGATATCATAAATCATTATAGAAGATAAAAAATAATTAATTATTATATTAATTAAATTCAATATTATTTTAAAGATTAGAAAATTATTTGTCTTTAAAGTAGTTTATATTATATGTTCTATGTGTACGCTACGTGAAAAGCACGAGAAATCTATTCAGTATTTGTTTTTTTGAATGTTCTAATACTTTGCATATTTTGAGTTAGGTTTGACAAATTTTTATTATTTCTCATTTCTCTAACAAGGATGATCTTCTTTCTTTTATTAAAAGTAATAACAGTCCTTTGGTTAAATTGATTAAACTTGCTATGATAACTTTTCTTATTTAAATTATATGACGTATGAGGAATTATGCTAGATTTCAGGATAAAATTGATGTTTTTAGGCTATTTCAGTAATTAAAGATTTGACTTGTCTATTGGGAAATTCGTCTAAAGCTTCAATGAAGAATGATATGTTGGATTTCAACGTGATTAAGGTTTTTGGTATTAATACTCGTAGTGGTAAAGTTCTTTGTCATCTTTCTGTTAGATGGGAGTTCCCTTCACTAGGCTGAGTTAAAATTAACACTTATGGGGCTGCTAGGGGATATCCTGGTCTTGCTACTTGTAGAGGTATTTTCCGTGAGAGTATAAAGGAGTTTATTAGTGTTTTCTCTGCGTTTTTTGAAGTTCATACTGCTATGATTGTTGTGTTTTATGGACTTATACATTCTATGGAGGAAGCTCAAAAGATGGAGCTTACTAATGTATGGCTTGAATGTGATTCTGCTTTGGTTTGTGATGCGTTTATTGCTAGGACTAATGTTCCGTGGAGGCTTCGTAATCGATGGAATACTTGTCTTAATTAATGTGGAAAAATCAGGTTTAGGGTTACTCATATTTTTCGTGAAGGGAATGCATGTGCTGGTCAGTTGGCTAATTTAAGATTTATTCATAAAGAATAATTTCATTGGTATAATAGGCTTCTATCTAGGATGTTCTTAGAATTCTTTATGAATAGGTATAGTCTACCTATGTATTGTTTTTGTTAGCATAAGGATTTTGGTCTAGTCCTCCATATTTTTTTTTTGTATTTTCTTTTTTTAAAAATAATACTCTCTTTTTTCATGTGATGACAAATTATTATTGTTAGTTGAGATGTCAGTTTAGCTGAGATGTCAAGTTGTATAGTGATCATAACGTAAAAGCTTTTATAAAAATAAAAGTAGTTTATATTATTAATAAATAATTTTTAACTTTATATTTAATTAACTATTAAAATTTTAGCTATAAACTTTAGAATTTAATTAGTTAGTAGCTAAAAATTTACTAGGTAATTAGATATTAATTTTGAATTAATAAAAAATAGTAATTTAAAAATTATTTATTTCTAATATAAAATATATTAGATATTAATATTTTTTTTAGTAATCAAAATAGTATCTAATTTATTAATATAATGATGATTATTTTTTTAAATTAGTCTTTATTTAATAAATTTTTTTTGAGTTACATAATACTTTTACCATTTAATACTTATTCTTAATTATGGGTATTATTTTACATTTAATTGTTACACTTTAATTTAAATTGCTGAAAGTGGATGATAAAGATTTAAAAAAAAAACTTTTTCTTTTACATATGTTGAAGGAGGACCCACAACTTATGTTCAGTATTTCACCATTGTACTAAATAAAACAGCCCTTTGGAATATGTTTGTATCAAAGGACTTTTATAGATTATTAAAGTTTTGTATCTGTATTTAAAAATATTTGTTATATTCTTTTGGTCGTGTTGCATGTATATATATAGGTTGGAGTAGGAGTGAATGAGTGATTGATTTATAATTCCTTATTGAAGTCTATTTGTTGACGTACGGAAGGGATAAATATTCCATTGGATAATATTGAGATGAAGTGGTTGCTCACGCAAGCATCCATTTCCATATATTATTCCATGCAAAAGAATGGAAAATGAAACAAGAAATTATACCCTGAAAATCACATCAAACACACACTCTCTACTATTTCCCATTACGATTCTTAGGTCATCCATAATTGAAAGACTGACAGAGCCACAACAAAATAGTGTTCACTTGTTTATTCTATTGAAAAGGACCAAAATAATTGAGTGCTATGTATTTGTTTTGTTTTGTTTTGCATGACCGCACTTTGCAAAAGTAGTCACACCTATGCATGCAAATTGCCATCTCTTCTATACGAACCCTATATTTTGTTGTGCTTTTAAAGTGGTCAACACATTAATTTCAATCCATTACGGAACATTTTTTTTGGTTACATGTATCCAATCTCTCTTTTCACACCAAAACCATTGTCTCTCACTTTACTACATGTTTCATTTACCTCAAATCAAACGTTTTCTTAAATAGTTTTTGCTAATTTTTTAATCATTTTTTCTTCTTCTTTTTTCTAGCTCTTTTCATGATCATCCCCATCTAGTACCCACCAATTACAGCTACGTACATTTTTACCTTTAAAGTCAGTTTACTAGTTCTTGTATACAAATTTACCCAAAAAATTAGATTATTGCGTAATTCTTAACAGACATAAATCTATCAAATTTATCAAAGTGGGTTAAACAAAAATTGGATACTATATTTATTAAATTGGATACTATTTTAAAAATTAAAAGAATTACAGACATTTAAATTAGTTTCTATTATTATTAAAAAATTTAAATTAGTATCTAATTAACAACAAAATTTAACAAAATTTTAATTATGTTAATTAATTTAAATTTTAAATTTAGTAGCTAAAAACTTGGTAGTTAATTAAACACTTTAAAAACTAATTTATAAATTTTATTAATAATAAAAAATATTTTATATAAATATAAAAAAATTAGTCTCTAAAATAATATCTAATTTAAGTAACTTTTTATCTTTAAAATTGATTTTTATTTAATGATTATTTTATAGAAAGATAATATATAATATTTTAAAATAATAACATGATGTTTTCATGTGGTTTGAAGCCTAAATAGTTAATTCCGTATACAATTTTTAAATTTATTTAATCAAAATTCGATATTAATCATATGCTTATGCAGGGAATAAATGGCTTTATTATGAATCCATTTTAAATAAGCGACATTCTTACTTTTCTACACTCACACACGTGCATTTTGTGTGTTTCATTAGTTTTAAGTAAAGTATTCAAGGCAAAGTTAACCTAATAATCCGTCGTAGAATGAATTATTGAATGATTAATTAGAAAACATTTGCTCATTACATAACTTTGAGCACGTAATGTTCTTCTCTTTTGTTTTCGAGTTGTGAAGAAGGAATATTGAAATGAGGCCGTTAGATGCTTCATTGGATGCCATAGATATGCTCACATAAAAAGGAGAAATGTGAGAAAGAATCTCTTTGGTCAATAATTTCTCCCCCTTTTTAGTCTATGCATCTGTTTCTCTATCATACAGAGTACCTAAGGACCATTTTCATGAATAAGCAATTGGAAGCAGCTAATAATAAAATAATGTCACTTGCTTAATAATTTCCATAATGGTTTTGTTGGGAATAATTATGCAACATTTCTCTTATCTTCTATAGTTTCTTTTTGCATGCTTGAATTGGAGTTGTGGTGGCTGAAGGAAAACATTAAGAAGTTCTGTAGGGGACCTCATGCCTTGATCAATTAAGGAAAGTGGCTATAACCATAAGGAGGGTGTGGCATATGTTATAGTTATGGGTCCATGTTCTCAATCATTTTCTTTGGTGTAAGAAAAATGTGTATTCAATTAATTAAGTAATGATAATAAGGGTGAGGGAATCAAAATTTTCGGTTCATGTTTATGATTGAGAACATGTGGGGGAACGTGAGGACTATCAGAACAGCTAGGAATCTCAGTGCCTTTCCTTCTTTTGCCACCATGTGTTCATGAAGATCACTACTCACAAGTAGAGAGAGAGAGAGAGAGAGAGAGAGAGAGAGAGAGAGAGAGAGAGAGAGAGAGAGAGAGAGAGAGAGAGAGAGAGAGA
>Ga0123342_1008082_pt1 | contig 13484 bp, 18 predicted proteins | sample Turbeawhitnodule_FD_89960 | JGI IMG/M metagenome (GOLD analysis project Ga0123342, IMG submission 89960) | Root nodule microbial communities of legume samples collected from Mexico - Turtle bean Mexico white nodule | ecosystem: Host-associated > Plants > Roots > Nodule | place: Mexico: Nepantla...
ACTTGATCGTCGGAGTGCAAACGGCCGCTAGAGGCGCCGTCTGTGTGTTTTGCAGGTCACGTTTGAAGACATCTGAGAGAAGGTTCTGAGGGTGACTCTGCAGAGAACGCAGTCGCGTAGACGAGGCAAAGAGTGCTACGAAGCGATTGCTCCACGTTCGAGTTGCCGGCAGGATCAGGTTAATTATTAGTTTTTGAAGGTGAGAATGAAAATCTTTATGCATTCAACTGATAAAGGTATATGGGAAACAATTGAAAATGGTCCCTTTATACCTTAAGTCAAAAGAGATGACGTTTTAATTGATAATCCTTCATCTGATTGGACTGAGGCTGAAAGTACAAAAGCCAAATTTGACTGGAGTGCCAAGAATATAATAACCTTTGCCTTGAGATGTGATGAATTTTTTAGGGTATCACAGTGTAGCTCAGCAAAGGAAATGTGGGACATCCTTGAAGTCACACATGAAGGGACAAACGATGTCAAGCGAGCCATAAAGCATGCTCTTATTCAAGAGTAGGAACTTTTTAGAAAGGAGATGGGAGAAACCATTTGTGATGTGCAAAAGAGGTTCTCTCATATAATGAATCACTTGATGAGTCTTGCTAAGACTTTTGACGAGCAGGAGCCGAACATCAAGATATTGAAATGTCTTAATAGAACATAACAGCCAAAGGTCACTGACATCTCTGAATCGAAAGATTTGACATCAATGACTGTTGCATCTTTGTTTGGTAAGCTTAGGGACCACGAGCTTAAAATGAATAGGCTTGTCGTTCAATAAAGTGAGGACAAACACCACAAGGGTATAACACTCAAAGCTTGTGTTCCTGTCAGTTGACTCGATTGCCTTCGTACTTCTAACGACGATCACACCCCCAATCTCTCTGCCTTCATTCGTGCCTTTCCTTCAATCAAACACTTGAAATTGCAAAGACAAAGGGGCTCCCTAGAGGCCGTTTGCACTCCGATGCTCAAGTCAATACTGGGGCTAGGAAACATCAAAACTCTTAGTTGTAAAAGCTCTGTGTAAATTGTGTGTGTATCACGTAAATGTTGCATACCTTGTTAGGTTTGTTACTACCCTTTATATATTGTAGGGTTTTCAATGTTTCCACCACCCTGCATTTAGGGTTTCTGAGGGTATGCCTTAGCGCCGATATCACCCACTCTTAGGGCAATCTAACGTGTAAGGATCACTTACTGGAGTGCAGCCTCTAACGGGATGGCCACCTGGGTACCTACTTGTGCACCTAGTCTTTGGGGCCATCCGTCCTGGGAGTGCCCTAGCTGTTCACGTACCATGCATGCAGCCTGCCCCTGGAACGTAACCCTCATGAGCCTTAGCTCTTCCGGTGGCTCTTTACTTGTGCTATGCCTGAATGCGCTATTCACACCACACGCATGGACCCCTCGTGATCTAGGCTTCTGCCTACTAATAACTGATGTGTGGTCTAGGATCCACCTCTCGTGGCCCAACTCTACTGTTTGAGTCACCGATGCCCGATTTCACATTGCCCCACTCTGTTGCCGAAGACACATCAGCACATCCTGGTGATTGACGTCTGACCACTCTTCGGCACCTTGGCTTGCGTCGCTCGCGAGACATTGGCCCATGCCACTCGTGAGAACCAGCTTACGTAGCCCACCATCACTAGCAGTGAACGATGTCTGAGGACTGGTCGGTACACAAGCCCCCAGTCTCGAGCTGTTAACTTGTTCAGCTAAGAGACTAAGTCCCCGCCTGTGGTGACCTCTGTGGCACTGTGTGAAGGGACGTGAACAGTGCACCGAAGTGACACTTCTCCGTATCTATTTTAATCTTCGCACACGTGACTGGATCAACATCCATGACTTAACGCCGCTTGTGCTCCTTTGTTTACGTTAAGCATTCAAAAGCGCACGCTTCGTTACTGTTTCATCACTTTCTCTGAAACTTCTTTCAATCGTTCCATCTTTTCTTCGAAAGCTCTCACCTTTCCTTCTTCAAAGCTCAGAACTTCCAACCCACTTCGATCAAAAGGTATGATCTTTATGCATTGATTGCTCTTGTCCTACGATTCCGCTGCTCATACATGCGATAATCTTCTATGGGACGGTTTAAATTCTTGCATTTTAGGTTTTCTGTGTTTTTCTTCTGTTCCTCTGTTTTTTCTTGGTTTCTCGAGTCACGCCATCGTCTTCCACTAAACCCTCGTTTCTTCCTTCTTTTTTCTCTTTTTTAGCTTTCTCCTTGAAATGGCTCGAACAAAAACCACCTCTCACCGTCCTCCCAACGTAGATTACAAATCCCTCTACCATTGGGCTTCCGATGAACTCCTCGCCGATACCTCAACTATTACTTCCAGCGAGAATGTGCGGAAGCACCAGGACGACGAGCCTGACTGCAAGGGACGAATGTTTTGGAGAAAGAGCGACGCCTATGTCTCGGTTCGTCCCTGCACAAAGGGCGTACCCGTATGCGCGGACGATCGCGCCAACGAAGGAGAGCCTTTCTTCTTCCTCTACTCCACCGTTTTTAAATGGATTAAGCTTCACCTCCCATTCACGGGCTTCGAGAGGGCACTGCTGATGGAGATTAACGTGGCCCCCGCCCAGCTGCATCCCAACAACTGGGCCTTCATGAGTATGTAATCACTTTGGGAACCCCCCTCTGTCCATGTCTTCCTCCACTTCTTCGAGGCTAAGAGTCCCGGGAAGAACCTCTGGGTGAGTTTCAGCAGAGTGGTGAGGAGAGTCCTCCTCACACTCTTCCATCAATCCTATAAAGGCTTCAAGGGGAAGTTCTTTAGGGTGTGCTGCACTGACCACGACCCCACCCTTCTGGATGGGTCCCCCTTTACTAGGTGGGGCAGCGAAAGCTTAAGAAGCCCAAGACCCTCGAGGAAATGGCCCCTCCCAATCGCGAACTGTGCCACGTCCTTGCAAGCCTAGGGACAGTGTTCAACACTGTCCAACTGATTAAGCACGAGTTCAGCTCCTCAGGCCTCAAGGGCTATATTGGTTTGTCTCTACTTCTTCTCCGACTTACTAGGCATATCTGTTATCTTTATGCTTGTGTATTCTTAACTTTTGTGCTTTCTGGTTGATGGATGCATCTTGCTATCTTCTATCTCATGTTTCTTGTCTTGGTGCAGGCATGGTGCTTACTGAGGACAAAAGGGCTAGGCTGGCCAATGCGATTGCTCGCCGTCAAGGGGCACTTGGTGGTGCAGGTGCCTCAGCCCCCTCTGCTCCTATTGCAACAGTTCCTCTTGCCGCTGCCCAGGCCTCGCCTAATCCAGCCCCCTTGAGAAGGATAAAGGGGTGGTGGAGATTGACTCGGAGGACGAGGACACTAGGAGAGCGTCGTCTTCAAGAGGCGAAGGGTATTCGCGGCGACGACCTCGCACTCTGCCACCAATAGTCGTCCCGCCTCATTCAGGGATCACCCCCCATTGCCTCCTCCCCCTGTAGACTTCTTGCGCTCGAGGGTGGTAGGGAGAGCACCCCCAAAAATGACCAGATGCCACTCGCCCCTGAGCTACCCGCTGTCCTCCAATACGCCCTCAAGAGCTTCCATGAGAAAGGGGCAACAAAGGCTTTGGACGAAGACGGGTTGCGAGAACATATGGGCCACGCCCTTGGCGAGTTCCTCGTCAACTCAAGTGGCCTCGCAGATCAGGTGCAGGCGAGGATGAGGGAGGAACTTTCCCAGATGGAGGGAAAGAAGAAAGAGGAGCTGGCTTTGGCGGAGAAGAGGATGAAGGAGGAGCTTGCCCAGCAGGCTTGGGTCTTTGCCATTTGTGAAACCGCCCTGACTCAAGAGTTTAGCAGCCTGCACCAATCAAAAAAAGATACCAAGAGGCAACTCTTCGACAAGGGTCAGGAGGCTGTCCAGCTGGAGGCAAAGATCTTGCCCCTTCGCACCAGGGTGATCTAGCTGGAGGAAACTAAGGCCAAGATGGCTAAGCTTGAAGAGAGGGCCACCAACCAAGCACTGCAACTTGGCCGGGTGGAAGGTGAACTTGCCCAACAGGCTGAAACCTTCAAGCCGACCGAGGTGGAGCTCATCAAAGACGCTGCTGACACCTATGCAGCAGGGTTCGAGGATGCCCTTGCTCAGGTTGCTTGCGTGCATCCTGAGATGGACATCTCACCCTTCGCGACGTCAAACCGGGTTGTAGAAGGCCAGCTTGGCTTAGGGCCCCTCCTTCTTAATTTCCAAACTTTCGCCTATTGATGCACAATCTATACTTTCATATTTATGAATGCTTGTTTGCCTTTAATTGCTTTCTTGATTTTACTTTAGTTTGCCTCTTCATCTTGATCGCTAACTGTCGTACCTCGCACTAACCTCTACTAACAACGCTTTTGGCAATCTTCCATACTCTAGGTAGCGCGCTTGTCCACCACCCACTCTACCTTACTCCCTTCATTGTGGCTTAACCTAGCGGCGATGTACACACAAACCTTTTAACTGACCTCACCTCCGTAACACAAAGGAGAGAGAACTTTTGATGGTAACTCTTCGAACCTGCTACATAAGACAAGGAAGAGAGAGACCCACTAACTGACTTTGCTCCTACCTCACTGAGTAAGGAGATGCTTTGCTAATGCCGCTGGTGAACCGTACTATCCTCACCTTGGCGTTCTCACTCAAGAGGGAGGCGCACTTCGCGCTATCCCACTTCGAGTCTTCTAACCCAAGGAGAAATTCGTATCTGTCCCCAGTTTGACTACAATAGGTTTGAGGAGAGTTCACCTGCCATACCATACTGTCTCCATTACGGCGCTCTCACTCGAGAGAGGGAGGCGTTCTCTGCGAACCGTCTTGCCCAGTCTCAAGACTTCTAGCCCAAGGAGAAACTCATGAGTTTCCCGCCCTGACATTCTCACTAAAAGTGGAGGCGTTCTCTTCGAACCGTCCTGCCTTCCCTTGAGGCTTCTAATCCAGGCGGAAAGGCTCATAACTGACCTCGCCCCTACCCTAATGGGGCAGATGAGGATTTTGACTGGCGAACCGTTCTTCTTACCCCTGACATTCTCACTCAAAGGGGGAGGCGTTCTTCACAAACTGTCCTCCCCACCCTTGAGACCTCTAACCCATGGGGAAGGTTTTGAACTGACCTCGTCCTTGTTGTATAAAGTCAAGGAGAGGTTTTACTGGGAAACTGCATTGTTCAGCCTTGGCGTTTTTACAAGAGGGGAGGTGTTCTTCGCGAACCATCCTTTCCCGCTCTTAAGATTTTTAGCCCAAGAGGAAACTCATAGTTGACCTCGTCCTTGCTGTATAAAGTTAGGGGAGGATTTAACTGGTGAACCTTACTTCTTTCCCCTGGTGTTCTCACTCAAAGGGGGAGGGAGGCATTCTCTATGAACCATCCTGCCCATCCTTGAGACCTCTAACCCATGGGGAAGGTTCTGAACTGATCTCGTCCTTGCTGTATAAAGTCAGAGGGAGGTTTAACTGTGAACTGCGTTATTCGGCCTTGGCGTTCTCACTCGAGGGGCAGGTGTTCTCTGCGAACCTACCTTTCCCGATTTCAAGACCTCTAAACCAAGTGAACAGCTATTACCTGACCTCATCTCCGCCAAAGGCGAAAGAGGGTTTCACTGGTTAACCATACTTGTTCATTCTTGGTGTTCTCACTCGAGGGGGAGGTGTTCTCTGCGAACCTACCCTTCCCGCTCTCGAGACTTTTAACCCAAGTGAACAATTTGTAACTGACCTCATCCTCGCTCAAAGACGAAAGAGGATTTCACTGGTGAACCATATCGTTCGACCTTGGCGTTCTCACTCGAGGGGGAGGTGTTCTCTGCTAACCTACCCTTCCCTTCCTCGATACTTCTAACCCAAGTGAACGGTTCGTAACTGCATTGTACAAAATATTCGAGAATATACTTCAATCGAAATTTATTGGGTGACCTCGTTAAAAAACCCTTGGAAGGGAAAAAGAGTGTCCCCTAAAAACTATGTACAAGGCTAAAGTTCAACTGAAGTAAAACTTGAGGTTGGTCGTATTCTACGTATGAGGAATCGCGCCTCCCTCTAACGTTTCAAGCCTGTATGCTCCATTTCCAAGGGCCTCTGTTGTTGAAGATGGATGCTGCCCCTTCAAGACATGTGTTTGATGAAGCCATTTGTGTAAATTTCCTTAGTATTTACATTTGCTTTAAGAATGTCTTAGGTATAGTTTAGAGGTTGTCTAGAGTAGACTTTTTGCTGGGTAACTCACATTTTAACCCCTGACCATGTGATAAGAGCAAGCACAAGTTTTATGAAACTGTTTTTCACATGTTTTTGCAAAAATATCCTTTAGTGCATAGAAAAAAAAATATGTTATTTTCTAAATGAATAGATTCTTTTCTTCAATTGATGCTTTGATTAAATGTTTTTGAAAATCATGTTTTGTGCATCAAGTATTTTGATTAAGTCTTCATTCCATCAAAATGATTGTGTTTCACTTGTTAAGAAGGTTCTGTTATCATTTTGAAAATGAATTTGTTCTTCTGTAAATGAATAAATTCTTTTTAGTCTGGTGCCTTGGTTCTCTTAAAAGGCTTTTCACGTTTTATCCTTGCACCAGGGAGTTTGACTAAGTCTTCTACATATAACTAATTCTCTAACAACCTTTGAAAATAAATCAATTCATTTTATTTTCAATCTGTTTTTTTTTGTAACAACTTGAACTATTTTTTGAAACTTTGTTATAAAATGTTTTCCTATAAAAAGAGATTTTGTTCTGGCTTTTAAATGTTGATCATACAATTGAGAAAACAAGTTTTACAACAGAGAAATAAGAGATTTCAGAGGATTAGCATGTGTTTTTGAAAGATTTTGCATATCACAAAGTGTGCTTGTTCTTAGTTGCTTCTAAGGCTTGGTTAGAGGTGTTTTCACTGTGTGAGCAATATGTTCTACTGGTTTAAGGCAAATTTTTGCATTCTTTAACAGGTGTATTCGTTTCTTTCTTCTATTTCGTGTCAAGTGTGGTTGTAAACTGTTCTTGATAGGGTTTCTCGAAGAGTGGTGTGTGTTGGAATAGTGTTTTTCAGCAAAGTGTGCCATGTTCTTGTAGTGTTCAAGAACAATGGTTTTTGTAATTGTTTTGAATTGTGGTTTAGTGAATTTCACCTTGGATTAGGTCAAGACTGGATGTAGCTCATTGGAGTGAACCAGTATAATTGCTTTGTGTTCTTTCTCTCTTAATCCCTGCACTCAATATCTGCTGAATAAACTAAACTGTCAAGAAATAAATCTATTCAATTGTAATTGAATATGTTCTTTCTGGGTACGTGTATACTGTTCTTGATATTCTGGAAAACTCCCTGAAGAACTTCTGCATAAGTCTTTATGTGTTGAAACATCAGTGAAATTCATGTTCTGTGAAAGTTAATACAATCTGTTAAGTGTTTTTAAAAACAAGCATTAACATTGCATTCAAAGGTGGTGATCAACTGTTGTAGCTCTCTGTGTTAGTTCTGTGAAAATCAATTTGATATTTGGCTGCATATCATCTAACTCAATTCAAAAATTAAAAGTCATTCAACTGAGATAAACGCCTTAAAGTACATAAACAATATAAAAATAAATCTATTCATTGCTAAATAAATCGATTTATTTTCTGTGTACTGCGATAAAATCTGAATCTGTGCGAAAGTTTTAAAAGCTCAATTCATCCCCCTCTTAAACTTTGACACTATTGAACCCAACAATTGGTATCAAAAGATAGGACTTGTATTTTAATCAAGTTTGTTTGCAATAATGTATGAGTTTAAAGTGCTTTTTGCTGAGGGATCGTCTATTAATAGACCTCCTATGTTCAGTGGGATGAATTATGCCTTTTGGAAAATTAGAATGAAAGTTTTCATGGAATCTATTGACTCGTTTATTTGGGAGGCTGTGGTCCATGGACCCTATGTGCCAATGCAGGTTGTCAAGTATGAAGAAGTGGCAAAGCAAAGATCTGAATGGAGTGAGAGTGAAAAGAAGAAGGCTCAATATGATCTTGTAGCCAAGAACATCATAACTTCGTCATTGATAATGGATGAGTTCTTCAGAATATCTCAATGTAGTTCAACTAAGGAGATGTGGGAAGTCTTGGAAGTTACTCATGAAGGCATTGAGGATATGAAGAGATCAAGAAAACATTCTCTCATCCAAGAGTATGAACTTTTTAGAATGCAACTCGAAGAGAGCATTGCTGATGTGCAGAAAAGGTTAACCCTCATTGTGAATCATCTTACTGGTTTGGAAAAGGAATTTGACAAAGAGGAACTCCACATAAAAGTGCTGAAGTGCCTCGACAGAAGTTGGCAACCCAAGGTGACTGCCATATCAGAAAGCTGTGATCTGTCAAAGCTGTCAACTGCTGCACTATTTGGGAAATTAATGGAGCATGAGCTGGAGCTCAAGAGACTCAAAGAGCAAGAAACAGTGGAAAGGAAACCCAAGGGACTTGCACTGAAAGGAAGTGCCCAAAGTGACATCAATGAAGAGAAAGAAGATGCTGAACATGATGAAACGATTAGCTTACTTACAAAGAGGTTCAACAGATTCCTGAAGAAGAAAAGCAGAGATAGGAAAAAATAGAAAAAAAGGTATCCTAAACCCAATGAATCAAATTCCTCTAACTACACTTGCTTTGGTTTGGTAAAACAGGGCACATCAACATGGATTGTCCAAACAATCAATCAAAGGACAAATCTGTCAGCAAGAAAGTTGAAAGAAGTAAGGGGAGAAGAGCTTACATTTCTTGGGAAGAGAATGAAGTATCTTCAACCAGTAACTTTTCAACTGAGAGTGAGGAAACTGTTCCCGCCGGTTGACCTGGGTTGTCTTTATGTGTGGCTTGTCCTCACGAGCTAGGGCACCTTCATTATGCTCCGTCTGTGAGTACCTGAAAAGAAGTGAACAAAGGGGCGCCCTCGCAGCCGTTTGCACTTCGACGACCAAGTCAGCTAGCGAGAAACATCAAAGGTGACGCACCCTCGGGTAGAACTGTGACTGAATGCTCTGAGGGTGGTCGAAAACTATACTGAATGACTAAAGCTGTGTTGCCCTAATTGTCTTGTGCACACAGTGGGTGCGCAGCTAAGACAACTAGGGTTTGTGCTCTGTGTAAAACTACCAGAATTAGGTCAAAACTCGGGCCCCTTTTCAAATGTCCCAAGGCCCCCCTTTTATACACCTTCTGCATTTAAATCGTGTTAAAGCGCATTGAAAGTGTATAGAAATATTCCTTGGAACGTTCGAATCTTAACTGAATTAATGCGTACCTTAGCGAACTTTTTAGGAAAGCCTTGATGTTTTCAGCACTTATTGCCATGTGTTCTTCTGACTTGATCGTGACTCTTCGTGGAGGGCCCTACAGCGTCGTAACCCAACTTAGGGTTAATCCATCATGCAAACCCTCCTTTCTCGAAGTGCACTTTGGCGCAAGGGGGTGACTTTCTGGGTGCCAACTCATGCGCCCCAACTTCCAGTCATTCACCTTGGGAGTGTATCTACCTTTCTCTCGTACCATGCACGTGGTTCTCCCCTGGGTGTGGCCCCATCATGGGTTGTATCTGTCCCAGGGTTTCCCAGCGGTGGCGTGGGTACTTCACGAGTTAGGTTACTCCCTACTAGTACTAGGACTGTGGCCTTGAAGCCACCTTTTTCTTTCACTTTGTCGCCATTTTGAGCTGTCAAGGAGGCCTGAGCCCTCCTTCTGATGTCTTGACTCGGCTATTGTCTTATCTTGGTGATGCCTTTACCTGGCGACGCCTTTGCGAGGCGACGCCTTTCTTGGGAGACGCCTTTGCGAGGCGACGCCTTTCTTGGGCGACGCCTTTGCGAGGCGACGCCTTTTCCTGGCGATGTCCCAAGCGGTCCACCTGTTGACTTCCTTTCCTTTCTGTGGGGCCCTCGAGCGGTCCCACTATGTGTTGACTTTGACTTTGAATTTTGGTCAATGGCCGGGGACGGGACAGTACACAAGCCCCCCAGTCTTGAGCTGATAACTTGTTTTCAGCAAAACGACTAAGGCCTCGCCCTATTCTCCACGTGGCATTCTGATGATTTGTCATTCTCTGATCAGTTGACGTGACATTCTCAGCTGACGTGACATTCTCTGTACCGCTGATGTGACGTACCTTCGAGTGCTCTGACGATGTCACACTCTCTGAGCGAGAAATGTGACGCTTTGGTTCTTGCTCTAATCTCGTCACACGTGGCTCAATCTCACAGTCAGCGCTTGGTGCCCATTGCGCTTCAAGTTAGGGCTTAATCCTTCGACACGTGGCGCGATCCAGCGGCTGAGGGTGCGCGTCGTTAGCACTTCTTGAGTTAACGTTATAACTTTTGAAAACGCGCGCTCAAGTCATTGTTTCATTCATCTCTTTGCACTCTCTTCTATTGTTCATCCCTTCTCTGAAGCCCTTGCGATTTTCTGCAACTCTCGTGTTTCTTCTCCTCCCGAAAGCTCTCGCCTTTCTATGCACCAACCTCAAAGGTATGGTTTTTCTTTCTTGTTTGCTTTGCTCGTTACTGTATTAACCTCATAACTGCCTGGGTCTGCTTTCATTTCTTGATCTCTGTGTTTTTCTTATTTCTTCGTTTTTCCCCGTTCTTCCTTTTTCCGCGTGGGTAGGATTTTTCTAGGGTTTTCTCCCCCCTTGCCTCGTCGAGCCCTCTTTGCTGAACCTTTACCTTCTTTCTTCAGCTCTTCATCCATGCATGGCGCGAACAAAAATAACACCTAATCCCCCTCCCCCAAGGGTTCACTACAAGGCCCTCTATTCATGGGCCTCCGACGAGCTATTGAACGAATGCACCAATCTGACCACTGTTGAAGACATAGAGAATCATCTGGGCGATTTGCGGTTATATAACTTCAACGCCTTCTGCAAAACCCATGATTCCCACATCTCCATTCGTCATGGCACCCCTGGGGAGCCAGTTTGCGTGGACGATAGGTCCAATGGGGGAAAACCCTTCTTCTTCTTTTACCAAGCAGTATTCAAACGTATCGGCCTGCGCCTCCCCTTCACGACCTTCGAGAGGGAGTTGCTCACGGAGGTCAATGTAGCTCCTGCCCAGCTACATCCCAATGGCTGGGCCTTCGTCTGGGCCTTCCAGATCTTATGTGGGTACCTGGGCATCCCACCATCAGTGGATGTTTTCCTCCAATTTTTTGAAGTAAAAAAGCAAGGGAAAAGTCTCTGGGTGAGCTTTTCTGGGGTCTTTAGCAGGATCCTCTTCACCCTCTTCCAAAACTCCTTCAAAGGTTGGAAGGGTAACTTCTTCAGGGTGTGTTGCGCCAAGCACGACCCTACAGCCCTGGATGGCTTCCCCCTATACTGGACAGAGAAGCTCAATCCGATCAAACCTAAATCTCTAGACGAGTTGGCCTTTGCCGATAGGGAGGTGTGTGTGGCGTTGGCTGGCCTGAAAGTCGTCTTCCACACCCCAACATTGATATCTCGCGAATTTAAGGCCAACGCCCTCTCTGCATACTTTGGTAGGGTGTCTCGTCCTTTACTTGTTATCTTCATATATGATTCTTGGTCGTTCTCTAGTTATTGGAAGCAATGTTTATCTGCTCTAACCCCTACGCGTGCTGTTGCTTCCTGAATTTACCTTCGTAGCAGAGTGGAATCCTGTTCTTGGCCTCTGAGTTCGAAATTTGATTTTGTGTTTCCATGCCTCGCCCTCCGTAATCTTTTGTTGCTTGGTTTGTTTTGGTGCAGCATCAGTGATGGATTCCGCAACACGAGCTGACTTGGCCAGGTCTTGAAGGCTCGCCTTGGCGCACAGTCTGCAAAGGGCGGTGCCTCCAACACCTCCCCCCATTCCCACCAAACACCAAACTCCCCTCTCACATCGCAAACACCTTCCTCAACCCAAACACCCCACTCTCCTCCAACACTCCAAACACCCAACTCACCTCTTCCCATTGCTGCAGTCCCACTGGCTGCAGCTAGTGCTCCCTCCATAGCTGCTCCCGACAAAGGCAAGAGGGTGCTTGTCGTGTCTTCCGAGGACGACGACTCGGATGTTGGGCCTGCTTATAAGAGAAGGACCAATTGAGTCGTCCGCTCGTGCTCTTCTTCGCCTCCACACGGGGGGGTCCATGAGGGATAACCCCCTAGCTCCACATCTCCCCCATGCCAAACAGTCCAAGATGAGGGGATGGTGGAGTCTATGCCTTCACCAGTGTCAATACCAGCGCCAATCCCAACATCAACAACAACTCCAACACCAACCGCCCCAACAACCACCCTAGAACTTATAACAATTCCCTCTCCCATCATGCAGCTGATGAGGGGCTTTAATGATAAGCTGTCGCTAGGCAAACCTTCCGGGGCGCCACGGTCAGAGGGCATGCCTTACAACTTAGGTGCCTTCTTGGTTGTTGCCCTTGAGTGGCGCGCCCAAGCAAAGTCTAAAGTTGTCGAGGCGCGCACGCTCCAAACCCTTCGACAGGAAGTGGTCGTCCTGAAGGAAGAGAAGGAGAGCCTGTGCCGTAGCTGGGCGTGCCAGGAGGAGGTCTACAAAGCCTCCTTGAGAGATGCCCGAGAGTCCAACGCTGAAGCCTGTAAACGGTGCACTGAGCTCCTTGAGCAGGTAGCCTCTCTTCAGTCCAAGATCGTCACCCTTGAAGCGGTGATGCGAACCTTCGAGGCACAACAAAAACTACTTGCTGATCAATGTGCTACCTGGGGGCAATCACTGGAGAAGACCGAAGGGGAGCTAGCTGAAAAGATGGAAAAGCTCAACCTTCTCTAAACCGAGCACAATCAGTTTCAGACTGAACTGAAGAGGCTTCAAGTGGAGAAGGAAGCTCTTGAGAAGCAGCTAGCCTCTGGTGACTCCGCGATTGAAAAGCTGGAGAGGGCCAAGAGGGAGCTCATTGTAGAGAGGGAAGCCCGAGACTCCACCATTGAAAATCTGGAGCGGGCTAAAGGAAAGCTCATTGACAACATGGCTGATATCTTTGCAGAGGGATTCAAGGAGGCCTTGGCTCAAGCCGCCTGCGAAAACCTGGGAGTTGACACCTCCAACTGCAATTTTCTAACATTTGCTCTGTAATTTTGACACTCAACTTCATTTAAATGTTTATTCGAGCTTTATCTTTACTTCCTCGTGTACCTTTAGCTTTTCTGCTTTACTGCTTGCTTTACTAAATCAAAGGCGTAACTGGTACTTACTTTCAATGCATCGCTTCTTCGCCTTGTCTTTGACTCTTTAGGTAGCACGTGACCTTCTCTTTCCATTCTTCCCTTCTGAGTAGCGGTGCATACCCTTCTTCTGATCTTTTCACTTAGAACTTCACTTGGCCTTCGCATCTGCGAGGAATCTTCCCCATGAAGGCGTCGCCTGCCTCGTCATTGCCCAAAGGCAAAGGAGAATTTAACTTTGTGTATTTTTCTTGTCTCTGATAACTCGTGTTTTTATGCTTCTCCTTCTTACTCTTCACTTACTTGTTCTTGAGCCCCCAAGCGCTTACTTCCAAGGGCAT
>Ga0123342_1008083_pt1 | contig 13483 bp, 6 predicted proteins | sample Turbeawhitnodule_FD_89960 | JGI IMG/M metagenome (GOLD analysis project Ga0123342, IMG submission 89960) | Root nodule microbial communities of legume samples collected from Mexico - Turtle bean Mexico white nodule | ecosystem: Host-associated > Plants > Roots > Nodule | place: Mexico: Nepantla...
ATAGAGAATCATTTCATTGGTATAATAGACTCCCAGCTAGTCTGTTCTTAAAATTCTTTATGAATAGGTATAATCTACCTATGTATCGTTTGTGTTAACATATGGGTTTTGGTCTAATCCCCCATATTTTTGTATTTTCTTTCTTTTTTCATTTTTTAATAATATTTTTTTTCATGTGATGGTAGATGATTGTTGTTACTTGAGGTGTCAGCTTAGCTGAGATGTCAAGTTGCATAGTGATGCCTAACACGAAAACTTTATGTAAAAAAATTTGTAATTTATACACTGCTGGAACTCATAATAGGCTGAACGAATATTTTGACAATTTTAGAGAGAGTGTTTCTCTACTAGGGTTTTTGACCTGCATCTTGCGATCTTATCAAGAATCTACCAATTCTTGTGGCGATCATTCTTAGGCTTATCAAACTTTGTTTGTGACGCCTTCCTTTATCCAGGTTTCTATTGTTACTGTTTTGAATTTATTCCGTTTCATAACCCTAAATTTTCAATTTTATTTTCATTTCTATTTGGATTCATATCATTTAGTATCAAAATAAAGGTTTGAATCATAATATAATTATGCATCATATTTTTTTTCTCATTATTATTCATGTTCTACGGTTCATGTTCACATTCTACTGTTTATGGTACTGTTCACAGTACTAACTAATTAGTTAGTGATAATTAGTTTACCTAAATTGATGCATGTCCAATAATGTCGGTCATTTAACAATTGCCATATTTGGGGGTACAAAATGATACGGAGTTGAAATTAAATGTTCTTAAATCTCAATTTTTTTTTAATAATATTTTTTTACATAATGATAAATGATTAGTCTTACTATCAGTCTAATTTATATCTCAACTTTAATAATAATGTCTAACAGAATTTTTATAAAAAAACACACGCACATATTGGTAAACACTGCCTCCAAGCTTCATATAATAATATCTGGAAAGAGAAATTTATTATATATCTTGTTTTTAGTTTGAGAGTTAATTGTTTATCTTATTAATATTGTAATCATGTTTAATTCTGTAAAATAATTAAGATCAAATTAGTTAGTTAAATAATGATGTTATAAAATAATTACATGTGCTTTGACGATATTTTCTAAACCTTTTTCATTTAACTTTTTCAAAAACTTAAATGCATAATTTTTTCTTGATATGACGCATAACAACTATTAGAAAGTGACAAATTTGGAAATTGAATTAAAGAAAGAAAACTTAGCACTCACACTCTCCATATTTTAGTTACTAACGCAAGACACCAAACTTTGGTCATTGGTATCAACTGCAGAAAAAAAAGTTGATATTTCAGTTTTATTTATGGATGATTCATTAATGGTTGATACTATAAGTTTAATAAATTTTTATTTTAAATAATTTTAATATTATATTAAAACATATATTTTAAGTTTAATTTTATTGTACAATTTGTCTATTTTAGAAAATTACACAATAATAATAATTTTTCTCACTCTGTGTTACCTTTTTTTTTTCTTTTTTGTAAATTGTGTGATGTTTGGAGTGATTTAATATCCTTGTTAATTAAAAGTTGTGGCTGCGGAAATGAATTTCATTAATTTAGATTTTTCTGGATTGGTAAGCATGTGATGTATACTAAATGGCCATAATGACAAAATAAAGGGAAGGGAAGTGATGTCTTCTAGAGGACTTTCTCTAAAATATAATATTTCCAAAATGTTTCAATTCTTCTTAATTTCCAAACAAACTATTAGCCCAGAAATTATTGTGCAAGAAAATTCTTATATATATTTTCTCCGCAGTTATCATAATTGAATAGAGAGAAAATAAAGAAGGTAAATTATCATTTTAATACTAAGAAGTGAAGACAGATAATTCAGTTTAAATAGACAAAAATTGATTTAATATTTAAATGGACAAAACGATATAATAATCACATTTTTCATACATAGTTTAATGTTTCAAATAATGTTAAATTGATCGTTGAATAATATAATTTAGTATTATATTGACATTACTTCTTTATTACAAAATGATTTTTTAATATATATATGTGTGTGTGTAATTGTCACGTTTTTTTTTATTTGAATTTGAATCTGTAATATTTTATAAACTTAATTGTCATCAATTAACAGATAACAAACAAATAAACAAAAAAAAATATTAAATTGTTTTCATATTTTAGCTTTGTTTTTGAGTTATTTCATGAAAAAGTTAGCATTTTAATTTCAAATGTATCCAACATATCAATTCAATGATTTGTGTAATGAAAAAAAAGGAGATAGTGAATCAGTTGGTTTAATTTGAAAACTAATTACTAACAGGGCTAAAAATCAAAACAAATAAAAATGAGCGGAGTAAAATATTAATTAATAACCAGTTAAACGAATGATAAAACTATATTTAAAAATCTCATCCAAATTTTTTAGATAAATAAATAATGCATGTGATTATTTAAACTTTATTATCAATATGAGTAAATAGTGGTTTAGTATAATAAATATTGACATGTTTGTTTTCGGTATAATAAAAAAAATTATAGCCTTATTACAACATCTAACTTTTTTTTTAATTATGTTAATTTTGTTTGAACACATTAAATGATGAATGTAATTGAGCATATGGTTGGTTAACAATTATCTTATATGTTTATTAAAGAGAAAAATAATATTAATATATTACCAACCTTCTAATAATCATTTAAAACTTAAAATTTACAAAGAAAAAATAAAAAGTAAAAGACTTTTATTAACATTAATTGCATGTTAACATTAAATTTTCTTTCAATAAACATAGGTAAAAATAAAATATATCAATATTTATTGTATTGAACCAATAATTTATCTTATCTATATTTTATTTTGTATAACATTTGATATTATTCTTTTACTAATTTCAATTTTTATAATTTATATTTGTATAAATTAATATGGCATATGATACATTGAAATCTTTATTTTCTTTATACATGCTGAGGCAATTTTGTTTTATTTTTTTCTAATTTTATTTTAAAAAGTTATAAATTATCTTTATAGAAGACCGATAGAAAAAATAAAATAAAAAGTATTTGTAATTGAATGAAAGATGATTTAATTTCATTCAATTTAATTAGATTATGTTCGTATAAATGAAGTAGATTATATTCATATTTTAGATAACCGTGCTTAATTTATTTCCTTCTTATATTCTAGACGAAATAAAATAAACCTGCTTTATTTAATAAAGGAAAAAATCCTTTGATAAAATGAAAATAAATAAAAATTAAAGATATTAGGTTGAAAATTATAAAATTGAGAGACAGAAAAGGATAAACAAACCTACTATTTTTAAAAAGAAGTTCTCTTGCTCTTCCACCAAACATTCCGCATCCTCTCGACTCCTCCCAATTAAACAAAGGTATGAAGAAAGAAAGGCCTAGCTAGCAAGTAATTGTTGGTAAAAATGTTTGTTGCAATCATTAATGAAAGATATTAATTATATTGAATAAGTATGTTATTAAAATCCGTTTAAATAAATTAAAATATTGTCAGATATTTGATTCAGTGTACTCAATATCACAATGTTAGAAAAATCCGTGTCTAAAATTGAATAATGCAGATCCTTCCAATTGAAAACAAAATTCTTGCAATTCCATTTCTTTTATTATCTTTGTGCTACAGGCGTTTGCTTGCCCATATCTAAATCTCCACATTTATGTCGGGAAACAGATTGTCAATAAAAAAATAGCTGATTCTTTCTGAAGCTATGAGCCTGAAAGGACCTTGTACAAGGTACTTTGCAGCGATGACACTGAATCAATCGCAGATTTTGTAAGCCAGCTAATCCCCACTTTAAGCCTATGTTCATCTGTTGGTAACCTGATCAAATAAGCTATCTTCCTTGCTGCAAAAAACAGAAAAACTCAAGCCTGATTTTTTGCTATTTTATTTAATAAGTAACTAACATAATGAAGAAATGTGCATTGGGCGACTTACCAGTATGACCAAGAGGTCCTTCTAATGTCAATCCATCAACAAAACTCGGAGAAATGACAGCATCATTTCTTCCCAGGGTCATCATCTCACCTAGATTCTGAAACCTGGCACCCGCATGAGGAACAACTATAGTGTTAGGACTTAAGAGTGTGTGGTTAAGTACCTAAATGGCAAAAGTAAGTACCTAAATGGCAAAAGTGGACGCCCATTGATTGCAGCCCACAGATTCCAACCAGTGAAGTCTGCTTGCTGAAATGCAACCTGCAAGGCAAAGGGAAACAATAAGAGAACAAAGATGATAGTATACTCAACATTATTTTATATACATGTCATAGTATTATCACATAGGATTTCAAGCAGCAGTTACCACCTGTGCAGTGGCTGGAAGTATCCGTCCACTTGAATCCCTTAATGCGGACGAGTCGCCAAGGGCAAAAATCCGGGGATGACCCTTAACACGGAGTGTTTCATCTGTTTCAGCCTGTCCTCGAGCATTGAGTGGAATTACTAATGGTACATCTGAAGGTTCTAGCTGAGGGAGAGGAGGTTTGGTTCCAACAGTCCACAATACCAGATCTGCTTCGATGATTTCACTCTGCATTCCCCTTTCAGCAGGTTGTAGCTCCAATATATATTTCTCAGAAGCAGGTACTACTTCAGTACTATTTTCATCCACCCCTGTGAAGGCATCTGAAGATTCCAATTCACTGAGCTTCCGAATACAGCGGACAAAATAACCCAATAAAAGTTCGACTTTCCTTGATGAAAGAACCTAACATGCATAGGACAATGTTTCTTCAGAAACCAGAAGCTATACGTGCATAACATGGGTAATGAACCTAGGCTAGAGGAATACAATTGAATGGAAAGCAAAAACTAAAGCAGCCTTAGTTGAGAACATTGAAGGCAGGACTTCAAGGACTTAGTTTGAAGGTTTGACAAACATTTGGTTATCCAATCTCATCGTGTAGCACCGATGTAGACTTCAATTATGGCCATTGCTTTGATGGCTTTAAGAAATTTACTGTAAAATGGGTGTTAACTAGTGAAGTTACATGAAAGGAAATTTTATAACTTCAAACTGCTCATATTCTTCTTCAGAATATTTTAGGCAAACTATTAGGTAATATTTCTATGCAGCACTCCATTTTTTGAGAAAATTCAAAAAAGTACCTTTTTAGCCTGAAATTTGTAAGAGAAAATTTATAAAGTTTTGCCGTCAATTTTCAAGTCCTTGTAAAAGCACTAATTTACTAAACATGTTTACTTAAGCATCATGGAACCTGCAAAGAAATTAGTTTCAATTAGTTGCCTACGTCCGACCAAAGAAGCAAAACACGTAATTTAAGCGAGGATCATCTTGCCTTGAAGTGTTACATTTATTTAAGCAAGGATTATCTTTTCCTCATATCTAATTAATTGGGTTACATTTCCTCAACCCAGGCAATAAACAATCACATTTAAATTTAAGCATATACTTTTTGAAGTTAATAGACGAATTATATTTTATTTAACATTTAAAAATTACGCTTAAAGCTCTAGCTTAACTCCATTATTAATATGAAATAGGGAAAGAAAAAATTGAACAGAGAAGGGTATCTTGCTGACTTCCATACAAGGAAATACAAAGTCAACATCTTAGTGGACCATCACGTAATTGCATATGATTTTTTGGCATGTACAAAACGAATATCCAAGTTCCAACAAGCATAGAATATAAAATCTAAACAACTTACTTTTAGTGCAGCTTCCCTGTTTGCTGGTGGTGCATTTGGGCAAATCACAGTTTCAACATTAATTGCTCTCACAATTCCTCTGTTTTGTAATCGCTCTGCTAGTGTTGCAGCCAATTCAACTCCCGAGTAACCACAACCAACAACAGCCACACTAATTTGAACGTCCTTTCCAAAGGTCTTTCTCTCTAATGTTGTTAATTTATCATTGACTTTCTGAGACAGGAAGAGACCAGCATATAAAATCAACGAAATGCAAAGATGGCAAGAAAAGGGCCGAATCTATTCCTGAGATATTAAATAATAGACCAATGTATATCATGCACTCACACGTGCATCTTCTAGCGTTGAGAAAGGAATTGCAAATTCTGCTGCCCCTGGTACAACATCCAGTTTGGCTTCAGCACCTAATGCAAGAACCAACCTGGCTGTCCAGTGAGAAGAAATGAAAAGGCTCAAATCACAGAAATGATGCAATTCTATTTGCCATAACAATATAAATGTATTTCCATTTCATTTAACAATAAGCAAATTTTCTTTCTTTTACAGATGCTTTAGGTACACAAAAGAACACTTCAGCTAACTACATTAAAGGGATCCAACCCAAACATCCTAATCAGTATCAAAAGGCATAAACTTAAGTATGTCACAAGAAAATAACCACACAAAAAAACAGAGGTACTTAAAAAGTGCAGATTGTACCAGTCATATTCAATAAGAAGGCCGCTTTCAAGATGAACAGTTCCTCCACATCTAGATGTTTTGGATACATTCATTCCCCAATGATCAGAGGGATGCAAAACTTTTACTCTGTCTTTGAAAAATTGCACACTAGTGTTTGCCAGCAAATCTAAGAAACGAGGAGCTATTTCCCATTCGTCCACTTCTACACATTATAATTAATGTAATTCTATTTAATACTTTTTTAATAAAGAAGAAAACTGCAAATGGTGCTCAGATTTAGTAATGTATACCTCCAGATAGAAGCTCATACAACATTGGCTTGAAAACAAAACGTTCAGACTGATCGACAAGAATAATCTGCTCCATATTTGATAAAGAATTTATCTTGTAAAAACATCACAAGTAAACAAAAAGTGTGCACAAAGCCCTAACAATTAAGTCTCCAGGCATGCATATAAGACGTCATAATCATGGTTCTATGAGAAGAAGAACATAACTTCTAATCAAAATCGTTTGCAAATGATAAAGCTTCTTTTTCCCTCTTGTTGGGACGGGCTTTTGTGTCATGGCTTTTGTATCAGCAGCCATACAGCTGAATGAATTGAATTGGAGAACTATCCTGAGCTAAGGAATAAAGCAAGAACTAGCAGCTTTAGGTTTAGCTTATTATACCCTGGGATGTTGTGATGTGGTGCTCAAAGTTGAGTGGTTGGTTATTCTAGGGGACATTACATGGAACTTTGAGAAGTTGTCCATGCAGTTTTATGTTTAAGAGCAGGTATTGAGAGGGGCAACAAGTGAGGGACTTAAAAAAGCCAGAAAAATGTGGGAAATACATTGGCACATGGAGTAAGATACTTGTAATTTGAAGGATCAAGCAATATATTCAACAAAGGACATGAGTACGAAACAATTATGCAAAATGTTGAATAAAAAGAATAAAAAGCCCGTGGTGACTTGCCTTTATATATCCATTGCATTAAAATTAAACAGAGATACAGACTATACTAGAACAAGCAATCACAGAGTTTTAATGCCAATCAAACCAAACTTCTATGTGACACGAAATAAAATTCCACGAAAGATTTATTTGAAGACAACTTACCTGTGGTTTGTTATCATCAGGCCACTCCAATGATTCCAACCTTAAAGCAGTATATAAGCCACCAAATCCACCGCCTAATATGCACACCCTAGGTTTCTGCAATCAGATAATATTTTTTTCTTGTCAATTTAACCACGAAATTTCACACATAAACCAAGATCGCAGGTTCCCTAGGCCAATCACACATGCAAATAGGTACGATTTCCAAAAGAGAAAAAGTAACACTCCGAAACCTTGCTATTAGGCCACGCAAAGTTCGCAGGCTCTTTTTCGGCTTCAGATATCTCCTCCGCAATGCCGCCATTATTTCCCGACGCGAAAAAACGCAATTGCAACCGTTTCCCGAGAGAGTTTGCGAACAAGGACGAACCAGTTCCCCTGCTTCTGGGAAATAGCGCGCTCCATTGCTTCGCTCCGCCTGAAACCGCAAAAGAGAATGCCGATGCATTAATAAAATGAAAATTGATAGTAATTAAGAACTAAAAGTACAAAACAAAACTCCGATAATTCTCCATTAGTTTTATCAGATTCCAAACACTAAGCAATGCGTATGAGATGATAATTGATAGAGGAAGAAGAGAACACACGGTGAAAAGCGACGACAGTGGGAGATGAGGGTGCAGCTAACGCAATGAGCGACATTCTAATCTGCGAAGCGAGAAGCATATACAACGAAATTCAATTGAGTCACTGGAATTGACTTGGGTTTGCTTTCATCGCCAAAGAAAGAAAGAAAGAGAAGAGTTGGAAACAAACAGAAACAGAGAAGAGAGTAGAAGAAGTTAGGCAAGCCTTAGTCACAAGCTTTGCGGCTATTCTGCTTCCACGGCTTCTCCATCTCCTTTCTCCTCATATCATTTTGGTTACTGATATTTATTTTTTAATGGTACATATTATAGTTGGCATGCTAACCTTAAAATAAATGTTTTTAAATAATTAACTTTTAAATTTTACTTATTCAATAAATAAATAAGAGATATATTTTATTTGTGTTTTTTTTTCTTAATGTGATTATATTTAATTGAATAAAATTAATATATTTCTTTATTTTAATTGAGTGATTTTATTATTGTTGATATTAAAATACTTATTTAAAGTTTAATCACACCTATCCACTTCAATTAATAAAATTTATTTTCAAATAAAATAAATGATAATAAAATTTTAAATAATAAAATATATATATATATAAATTGATATATTTAATAAATAATACTTAATAATAATATATTATTTTTATCTAATTAAAGGTACGAGGAATATAAGGTGTTAATAACTTTTCTACACATAACTTACCTCTCAACCTTAAATTGGTTTTGCAAATTAATATTTTTTATTTTTCCATAATTTTTTTTAATAAACTATGATGACTCATGTGACAGTGAAACTATTTTTATTTTATAATTTTTATAATTAGTAATCTATTAAATTTTTGCTGATAATCTTATTGGAGAATTTTTATTCCCTTACATAGTTTTTCTTCTTAAGTTATGTTTTTGGTTATTTTTGTTTAAGTTTGTAGGTGAATACAATTTTATTTAAGTTTAAGCTAATTTGGTCATTGAAACTATAATGGACAACTAACTTGTTCTGTGTTTGAGTTTAGAAATTAAATGACAATTTTGTATCGCCCATAGCAGTGTTGAATGCTCATTTTTGGGTTGAAATGTTTGAGACATAAAATTCCTATAATAGATAATGATAATTATGCATTCTGAATCAGTTAAAATATAATTGTGTAAGAGTTTTGAAATGATTTTTAGTTATTAATAATAGACTTTTTGATATATTTAGACTCAAGCAAAAATAAAGTACAGAGAATAGGTATTTTATCACCCAAACAAAATGATTTCAGCCGAGTGAAAAAACAACAAAGAATAATTCCTTCTTCTTTAGACGAATATTGCTCAAATAATGTGATATATTTATATGTTTTTTAGGTTAAAAAATGTTATGTATATAGAAGTAGATAAAATGTTAAGAGCATTATTTGATATGTTATTTGATAAATAATTTTTCTTTTGTTGATAATAATGATTAAAGGAAGTATAATGTGTTGAATTGAATCCTCATATATTTGAGATGATATGATTGATAAGTTATTTATTCTAAAGAATTAACTATATAACTTATTATTAATATATATATATATATAATTTAATTATTATATAAATCAATATAGATTAAGATATTATATGGTGAAAAATTAAGAAATAATTGTTATTACTAAAACATAATGTTAGTGTATAATTTTGTACAATAAATTTATCAGACTTATGAAAGATTTGTAAACCCATGAACCTTAAAATATTTAGATGTTAAGTATTATTAGGTCATACTTCTTCTATCTTATGACTAATCCAAAGTTTATTTGGTATTGTAACAATTTTTATTGTATTATATATTAACTTAATTGTTATTGATTTTCTCAAAGTTCTTAAACAATAGATAATTGCATATTCAACATTTCTACATCTATATATATATATATATATTAATTAATTAAGGTATTAAAACTAAATTGTAACATAAATATAGAGAAGATCTCTACACGAAAATAAGTGTTGTTTCTACCCGTATGACAAATACATACGAAAGAAAAACAAGAAAATAATTAAGGTTTTTGTAAGTCTTAAATATCAATTTTAATAACCTTAACATGTAATATGACTTGACCTACAACCATAAGAATCAATCTCACTTTATCAAACATGTGGATCTATATTTCACTTTTGATGTATGAACAATCAAAAGTTACTTGAAAAGTGATTAGGTATATGAGTATTTCTCATTAAAAATATTGGCACATTGACTTAGCGATGAAGAGCAAGTATCAAATAGTCCTAAGTTTGGCCAATGAATATCCTAATCCAATACGATATTTGAACTATCAAGATATTCACCTACTGATAAATACTTTATTAGACCCCACCATGGTTTATGTCTTCATCCCGTAGTGTACCAAACTATGACTTTCCAAAACAATGACTCATACACTAGTATGGTCTTGTTGACCCTTTCAAGAATCACACAACATGATGAATATTAGGATACATAATATTTGTCTTGACCAATAATTTATACACAACATTCAAACATATTAAAAAAGGTATAATAATAATAAAACATATATGCAACTTTCTTTTATCTAAGCTCATTAAATAAAAAATAAGAACCACTTTTACTTTATTTTTTTATTATTTTATATATAACTTTGAATTATAAAATTATTATATTTCAAATAATTTAAAATAAAATAAGAATAAAATAAAAAACTTTAAATAATTAGATATGGATCATTGTAGTAAAATAACATAACAAAAATAAAAACTAATAAAGAGGACGTGACTGAAAATAAATTAAACAACATAGTCATAAATTGAATAAAGACAATACAAAAAAAAATGGTTTTAACGAGGGTTTATTTTTACATTATCCAGAATTAAAACCTCTATTAAGTTATTTACTTAGGTTGCAGTTTCCCCTACTAAACCATCCACGGGGAACGTGTTACCTATGGTTGTTTTAAACCTCAAAAAAAGCCTTTTAGAACCTCTATTAAATACCACAAGTTTAAAAACCTTCGTAGAATACCATGGGCTTCAAAACCTTCATAAAATACCATGAGTTCAAAACCTCCGCTAAATACCATGGGTTTAAAAACCTCTGTAAAATGCTATGAGTTTCAAAATTTCCATAAAATGACTTGTCGTTTGAAATAACCTATTCGCCACAGACTCAATGGTCGCAACTATTATCTATCTCAGCAACAATTGGTGTTTATTATTACTTTATATATCATAAATACTTACATTTTCTATCAGATGTGGGCTTCAAAGACATGTGTGTTTTTGGCTAAAGATTGCAAGAACATATTGCAAGAATAAATTAACTTTATCCTCACTTTCACAGTGAATTAATTATTAGATGCATTTTAAAATAAAGACCTTAATTTAAAATATTTCAAAATTATGAGAATTAAATATTAATAATTATAGCTAAAACTAAAATTGTACATAAAATATACGTACACCAAAAGTTAAAACAAAATAAGTCAAGTGTTTTGAAGTATAAGCTTGTAACAAAAAAAATCTAGGAATTATATAAACCAACTACCATTAATCATAAAAAATATGCAAATATTGTTGAAATACTTATCATCCAATATTAGTTGTTGATATACTTATTATCCAAGGTTATTTTGCTAAGTTTTTAAAAAAAAATCTGAAACTTTAGAAAACTTATTTGTAATGTAAAGTTACACTTTCAAAATTTTAGAGAATTTAGTTATAAAATATATTAAAAATATGTACTTTTTAATTATTTATTTCCAAATATAATTAATTATATTTATTTATTGAAGTTTGAAAAATCTGGAGTGTTTTATTGAGGTTTTACGATAAATCTTTCAAATTTAACGAAGTTTAAAAAAATATCTATTATTTTGCTTAGGTTTTAGAAAAATCTTTTGGAATTTAACGAAAGTTAAAAAAAGTTATATTTTGCTGAGGTTTAACGAAATTTAACGAAAGTTAAAAAAAATTCGTTATTCTGCTGAGGTTTTAGAATAAACCTTTTGAATTTAACGAATGTTAAAAAAATCTCCGTTATTTTGTTGAGGTTTTAAAATAAACTTTTGAAATTTAGCGAAGGTTAAAAAGTCTCAGTTACTTTATTGAGGTTTTTGAATAACCTATGAAACTTAATGAAGGTTAAAAAATTTTTGTTAATTAAATCAATTCCTATGGCTATATCAATTTGCGCTAAAACACTTTTGTTAAAAATCTTTTTTCTTGTAGTGAGAGGAGGGAGTAAGTGGAGACAAACTAAATAACATATACGAATGCATATAAACATGATTGATGCAACGTTACTGAACATAAATTAAATTACACAAACATGAATAAATAATCAGGATCAATGTGTATTTGAAGATAAATTAAATTATATAAATATAAATAGGGCCAATGTGTAACTGGATATCAATTAAATAACCTTAATTTAAAGAAATAAACAAGACGAAGTAACTGAATATTAAATTAAATATAAATAAAAAGAAAAAATAAAATAAAATAAAAGAATATATAATTTAAAACAAATAAAAGGTTAATAAAACATACATAAATTTATTAATATTAATGTAAAAATAGTTTAACCTGAGTCTTTCCTTACATTCGTTACCTTTGATTGAAGTGACTCGTTAGAATTTAAACTTTTAGTGTCTTTTTGGATATAAGAGGTGCACTGTTCAAACAGACGAATGTGAGGGTGCATCCTGTGTTTGTATTCATTGATGCAGAAGGGTGAGGGGCGCAAAAAGAGCAAGAAACCTCATTTTCTTTACCTTGCATCATTGGAGAGAAACATCAACGAAGATAAGAGAAAATCACGTAGGATGATTTTACTTATGTGCCATCTCAATATATGCTATATATATTGATCACTCACTCCCAACCACTGTCATGCATAACTACATACCTCCTTTATTCATGCATGGAATCTCGTTGACTGAGTGTTATTAAATACATTGACTACTATATTAATATCATAAATATATAAATAAATATACTCATTCACGCTCAAGTTAGATATTTTCAAGATTCTTCACAGTGCCTAATCGATTATGCTTGAAAAAAACACACAGAACTTAATCGATTATGTCATAAAAAAATTTGATAATCAATTAAGCATATAACATAATCGATTAACCTCTATTTTTAGGAGGTAATCGATTATGTGGTGTGTGTTAAAACAAACCTAATTGATTATGCATGTTCAATTATTTTACATACTCGATTATGTTTGTTTTTTAAGGGAAGACATAGTCGATTAAGCTCCTAAAGACAGTAAATTGTTTTTTTAAGACAAAGCATAATCAGTTATGTTCATATATTTTTTTCAAATTTTCCAGTTTTGTTTTTTTATGAATTTTTCCTTTAGTTTTCAAGTGTTTTTTTTTTTTTTTCTGTTCCAATTTCATATTCTATTTGTATTTA
>Ga0123342_1008084_pt1 | contig 13483 bp, 14 predicted proteins | sample Turbeawhitnodule_FD_89960 | JGI IMG/M metagenome (GOLD analysis project Ga0123342, IMG submission 89960) | Root nodule microbial communities of legume samples collected from Mexico - Turtle bean Mexico white nodule | ecosystem: Host-associated > Plants > Roots > Nodule | place: Mexico: Nepantla...
CAGTCCGGAGCTGCCCCCTTACATCGCTCTCCGTCGCCCAGATGGCGGAATTGGTAGACGCGCCAGCTTCAGGTGCTGGTACCCGAAAGGGTGTGGAGGTTCGAGTCCTCTTCTGGGCACCATCCGTTTTTGTCCCCCTTGAAATCGTTATTCATTTAGCATTTCAAGGGGTTGACTGCTCCTCACTGTCACACAGGAGCGCCCCACAATGGTAATGCGGATCTCCCGACCCATGAAGCGCGCTGGCACGAAGAACGAGCAATTTAAGAAGCGCGTTCCTACCGCTCTCCTGCCGATTCTACGCGGCAAGAAGTACGCAGTTGACCTCCCTTTAACGGTTGCGCCGGACAGTCCGACCTATACCGTCACGGTCACCCTTTCTGATATGATCACCTTTTCGCTAGGCGCTCCTGCATCGCGTCTGGCTACAATCCGCCACGCCGCAGCCTTAGGCCATGTTGAAGCCTTCCTAGACGCGGCGCAGCGCGGGCCTGAAGACCTTTCGCACTTGCAGATCACCGCTTTGTTAGGCGAGATCCGCAAGGCACTGCTTGCCCAGCATGAGGCCAATCCACCGGCGCGGCATAAGGTTGTCGTCGACGGTGGTGTCGAAGAGTGGAGCGAGCTTTCAGAGTGGCGGGACATGATCGCCGATGCAGAAGTGGCCGTCCAAACCATGACGCCTCAGGGAAGAGCCGCAGCCGTCTCACGCGTTAGACGCATCATCGACGTGGACGCTTTTCTGTCCGCACGCGCCGTGATGCTGTCGGATAAGTCCTATCGCGATCTGGTCGAAGGGCTACCGGCGACCTTAAGCCGGGTTGTGGAAACCCTCTCCCAGCGCAGTCACGGCAACTACGCAGCCGACCCCTACGCGTCGCAATACCCCCAGTGGAGAGCCAAGACCGCCCCTAAGCAGCGCGCGACAGATGGCTATGTGAAGACCTTTGACGATCTCTTCGACCGCTGGAAGGCGGCCGATAAGCGCGCCGCTTCTACGATCTCGACGTGGCGCGGCTACGTTGCGCGCTTTAAGCAGTTCCTCGGCCATGACGATCCTCACCGTGTTGAGCGGGTCGATGCACAACGCTGGAAGGACTCGCTGATAGCCGAAGGTCTTAAGAAGATCTCGACTACCTATCTCGCCGCCTTCAATAGGCTTTATCGCTTAGCCCTGAGCAACAGCGAAACGACCGGCATTACCCACAATCCCTTCGATGGCGTGAAGGCCCAGCAAAAGGCAGTCGCTGGAACTGGGCGTTTGTCCTTCACCCGCGCTGAAGTATCGCTGATACTTAATGCGGCACGCAGTGAAAAGCTTCCTCACCTGCGTTGGATACCTTGGCTGCAAGCGCAGACAGGCGCGCGGGTCGCAGAGATAGCCCAACTTTGGGGCAGCATGATTGTCACTGATGATGATGGTCATCACTGCCTTCACATCACGGCAGCGCCCGATGGCGGGTCACTGAAGAACGTGGGATCGGAAAGAACTGTACCGCTTCATCCCGACCTCATCGCGGATGGCTTCCTTGATTTCGTGAAGAGCCGAGGCAAGGGGCCTTTGTTCTATGGAGGCAGCAAGGGCAAGGCGGCAAACCGGCTGCGAGATGACCAGAAGCACCCGTCGAAGGGTGTAAGTAATCGGGTTGGAACTTGGGTGCGGGGGCTGGGCATTACGGACCCGCGCAAGGGGCCTACGCATTCGTTCAGGCACTGGTTTAAGTCAGAGCTTCCTCGCCGCTCGGGGTGCAACATCCTATTGGTAAATGCAATTCAAGGCCATTCTGCCGAAGGCGATGCGGCCGGATACTATCACCCGGAAACACCCGAGATGCTTGAGGCTATCTCAAAGCTCGACCTCAAAGGGATGGCCGACAGCGTGCCTAAGGCCGCGCAACTGACAGACGCATAAAGTTGCGACAGCATCACAAAACGCAGCGCGTCATTTAGGGAGGCGCGCGGCGAGTTCAGATCGGCTATTCTGAGGCGGTCGGCCTTGGCTTTCAGACCTCGCGGAAGGCAACCATACCGGCCCCATCTGAAAGGACACCGTCACTCAAGGACGGTGAAGCTGGATAGATCTGATAGGGTATACCTGTTCCCGCGCTTCATAAGGCTCCCCTTCGCCTGGACATGGGACCCTCCTTCATGCGCCCGAATTGCTTCCTGGTATTCGCGCGGGCTCAGTTCCACTTGGACATTACGCGCGCCCTCGCCACTTTCCCAGTGAATGGTGACTAATCGCTTTGTGACCTCGTCTTCGGCCATGGGACGGCCTGACGCCTTCAACACTACTACGCGCCCGATGACGTTAACCGGGCGCTCTTCGGGCTCCGGTTCAAGTAGTTTGGTCGCTTCGCGCAGCAAGGGAATTGATGCCCCACGGACGTGGAAGTCTGTGATCGTTGTACCCACCGAGGAAGGTAGGGACGTATCGTATTCGACCGCCAATCGGATCGATGACAATTGGCTACTCTCTAGGAAATCCGCTAGATCAGTGCACATGCGCGACGTCAGGCCCTCTCGACGCGCTACAATGGATCCAGCGTCCTCCATCTCAAAGGCTGCAGCTAGGCTCGACATTCCAGCTGAAATTCGTTCGGACACCTTTCGCCCCAAAGGTTTCTCCACTTCGAAAAGATCGAACGAGAGTTGCTGGGTTTCGTTCAACGGGCATTCAACCTGGAAACCGAAGCTGCCACGGAACGTGTGCCCGAATCGACAACTTTCGGAATATTCTTTCGCAGAACGCACGCCAGCTCGGTTAAAGTCGCCCTCCAGTTCGGCTTCTGCAATTGCTGCGCCTTCGACCAGAGATCGCAAGTATCCTATCGTAGAGAATGCGATGGAGATGTCGATCGTATCATCTCGGACGTAGAAATCAGGCACCCGCGTTGTCACGAAATCACGGGGAATGGCGCTAGATCTCGCCTGTGAAATGGCTAACGTCGCGATTCGATGCCGAAGCTCTGCGAACGAAATTCCATAGTACTGGCGGATCGTTGATAGCGCCTCTTCCAGTTCCGATGGAGTGCTGTCACTGCGCGAGATCGTAAAGTAAATGCTCACCGGCTTGTTCAGATTGCTATCTGCCTTCTGATACCTAAGCACCTTCTTGTTCTTGCTAATGTTTCGCGCCCAACCATTCTCGCGCAGGAAACGCATGACTTCTGACTTGAGGTTTCGAGCGGCCTTCATGCAAATAGCCCAGCCAAGCGCTCTTCGACTTCATTCAATAGGTTCAGCAATGCTGTCGGCGTAAGGACGTTTTGCCTTGGAATTTCGATGAGTTTCGTTGAATTTTCGTTTGCCAGCAGTGCCCCTTTGATCTCCGCAAAGTAGCAACAGTGCTTCAGAGTCATCTCTTCTTCGGTCGTAGCCACCCAATGATCCCGTTGATTTGGCAAGCACATCAATACCAGAATGAGCGGCGTTAAATGGGCGGGTCGAGACACGAGGTCATTGTATGTTTGGGTCTTGATCGACCAAGCAATCTTATCGCCTCTAAACTCCCAGTTTGTCGTGCATTTCAGTTGGAAATCGATCTTGGTCCCGCTCTCGACGTAGCGGAATTCTTCGTTCCCATCGGCATCGACTCCCTGAAACCTTTCTGCCATCGCCAAGAAAGTCCCATCTACGCCGTAGTCATGCTCGCGTTTGATGTCCAGATTAATACGGGCGGCAGCGGCTGTCGCTGTGATATAGCCCACGCTAAGTGATTCCTGCAGGTGAGCGACTGTTATCATACTGAAAATGCCCGGCGACTAAACTTTTGCGGACAATATCTGTAACTGCAATCTGCGCAAGATACCACGCAGACGATTTAGCAGAGAAGGCCGAACATGCCAGCGAAATGGTAGCGCCCCGGTCTACCGAAAGCGGGCGGAAGCATGGTGCTATTCGGATCACGAAGGAATACTCTAGGAATAAGACTCTCACTCTAGAACCACGCATTCTCCCATTGACCCCGCGACTACCCACCGCTGCTCCAGGCTGGGCACCCCAGAACTTTACCGTCTCAGCGGAAGCCTTGCCCGAGTCCATCCCCAGCCTTCACGCGCGGATCTCCCGCAGTTCATCGCTCAGCTATGCGCACTGCTCTATGGCAGTGATAACGCAGAGACCGCGTATACATTAGCAAGAGGGATAAGACTGACACTCTTGGATGTACGATCAAAACCCTTGCTCTTGGTAACTACGGACCAAAACCGACACTCTAGGTATATTCGAATCAAAACCGGCCCTGAGGACCGTAAGGGACACTCTTGGTACGTGGGAATAAGACTGACACCCTTGGTCAAAAGATGAGGCCGCCGCTTGGGGAATGCGGGAATAAACCCTGTACCCTTGAACTGAAAATAGAACCCTCTCTCTAGATACCACGCCTACGCTCTCCTCCTATTCGACCCCGTGGCACCCCCCGCGACTACCGCGAGACAGCACAACGCTGCTCCAGGCTGGCACCCCAGCCGCGTCACATCGAATATGAAGAACCGCCCCTAGAATGTCCTCTACCCCCATCACCGCCAGCCACGGCGACCACGCCCACGCTGCTTACCTTGAGCCCCAGCCTGAAGTCTGGCGTAGCGTTCCCGGTTATGGCTCCCTTGAAGCCTCTTCCCATGGACGCCTCCGCAACGGCTCAACCGGCCACGTCCTCAAGCTACGCCTCAACAACCAAGGCTACCTTCAGACCGGCTTCAAGGTAGACGGACTACGGCGAACCGCCAACGCCCACCGCATGGTCTGCCTCGCCTTCAACGGCCCCCCGCCGCACGCCGACTGGCACGCTGCGCATAAGGACTCCGACCGCACCAACAACCATGCAGACAACATGGAATGGCAGAGCCCGCAAGAGAACTGCTCAGATCCGGTACGCGTGTATCGCTACAAGTCGGGCGCTGAGAAGCGTAAGGCCGAGCGTCTTGCCAACCTTAAGCCCCTCTCTGGATATGCCAAGCGCCGAGCTGAAGGCAAAGCCCGAGGCGAAGCTGTCAAGGCAGCTGCCAGCCGTGACCATGCCCGGATTCTCTGCCTCTTCAATGAGGGCCAGACCATCCAGCAGATCGCTACGACGCTCGGCCGCGCGTACGCCACCGTCAAGCGCGTCATCACACAGTCAGGCCGCATGACCGGCGCTGCTCAGCTTGAGCTGGCCGCACGCCTCGCAGCGTGACCCCGACAACCACAATCAACAGAAAGAACCGCCTGAATGTCCAACATCATAGCGTTCCCCGTTCCGCTTGCGACCGGTCCAACCGTTGCCGACGAAATCTCACAGGTCCTCGCAGCGCTAGCTGAGCGCCCGCCTTCTGCCGACTCCGCGTTATTCGCTGAGATGGTCGACGAGCTTCAATCGAACATCGATAACGCCGCGACCGATGACGATCTATTTGCACATTACCTAAGGATGGGCATTCTGCTCGGCTTCAGAGTTGCTGGAGGACCGCCGCGCGTTATCTCTACGGGTCGGCCAAGCTAGCTTCAGCCACCTCGCGCGCTACCCGCCGCCCGTCCTATTTCCACCGTCTGCTCTCTCCTCCAAAGGCCGAGGCTCCCAGCGTCTTGCTGTGGCGGTTTTTGCGCTGGCTGTAGGCCCGCCTTTGGAGCGGAGAGCAGACGTGTTCACCTCCCGATAAACCGCCACTCATGGAATAACCTCAATGGCCGACAAGCCAACACTATCCACCTTCGTACCCCTCTCGCCCGTTTCGAACCCGACCGCCAGCCGTCCTATGGTTCAGACTGAGCGCCTGGAGGCCGACCCCAACAAGATCCACAATTTCCTCTCTGACCTTGGCAGTCTCCAGCCGACTGTCCTGCAGTTTGGCCAAGCCCTCTTCGACCGCAAGCACGACCCTCGGGCTCAGGCCGACGAACAATCCCGCGCTGAGTTCGAAGCCATGGGAAAGGACAGCAACGCCATCGGCGAGCAAATTAAGTCCGGCGCGTACACACCTAAGACCGTCCAAGCGCTCGGCGCAAGACAGGGTCTTGTAGCCGCAAACGAAGCACAGGACGCCATCGTCAAGGCCTATGGCGAGAGCGCGGACCCGGCCAGCTTCGACCAAAACGCAGCTATTGCCGAGGCCCGTGAGAGGTTCCGCGAACGCTTTGGCAACAACGCTACGGCCATGCGTTACTTTGAGCAGAGCTTAGCGGATCTTCCGGCCAAGCTTCAGGCCTCGAAGACTGCGACCGCGACGAAGAACTTCGTTCAGCAGCGTGACCTGACCCTTGCTGGCGCTTTCGACGCGGCTATGACACAGGCCAAAGATCCCAAGGCCATGGGCGCTATCGTGCGTCAGATGGTCAAGGAAAACACCGACTTCATCCACGCGTCTCCAGCTGATCAGGCAGCGCTGCTTCAGGGTCTCGTCGTCAAGGCTGGCGACAACGGCGACGTCGACAAGGTAAACGTTCTTGGGGAGATCGATCTCGGCTCAGGTCCGCTGAAGAACGTTATGGGCCAGGTCTTTCAGAATGCCCAGCAGCGGGCCATCAATGTCACCGAAGGCAAGGTCAAGGAAGAGTTTCAGACCAAGCTCTTCGGTTGGATGCAGTCGGCTCAGTCGGGCACCCTTACGGAAGACCAGAAGAAGGAAGCTCAGGCTTTCTCCGACACACATCCTAAGATCTTCACCGCCGCTGGCCTAAACTCGATTTTCAACACACAGAATACCGCGCTTAGGGCTAAAGCTAACGCCATGGCCGAAGAGCAGCGCGCCAATGCCAAGGAAATCGTTCTCGCGCAAAACAGCGTGCAGCTGGCCGATGCAGTGCAGAAGGGTAACGTTAAGTCGGCAGTAGGCGATGACGCGACGGTGACTCTGGCCAACGGAAAGACTGCGACGGTCCCCCGTAAAGAAGTCATCATGTCGGCCATCAAGGCAAACGCTGAAGTCGCGCGGCAGAACGCGATCAAGACGACGCAAGGCACCGAAGCGGAGAAGCAGTCTGCGGGTGTCGAGGCCTATCTCGATATCTTCACCCGCAACGATGAACTTCCTGATGACATGGCGGATGCAGCCAAGGGCGTTCTCGCCTCCAGCCGCGGAGACGCTGAACCGACCGAGACTCAAACCGCACAGGCGCATACGCTTGTTATGATCGCCACCAAGGCACCGGGTCTCATCGACACCATCGTCAAGTCCGATAAGGACAGGGCGTTCGTCGACAGCCTCGCTGCGTCGGCACAGGCAAAGCTCGACCCCAAAGCTGCCCTGAAGCGCGCCATCGCCGATCGCGACAACTACGATTCGACCGTGCCTCTCGACCGCAAGACAGAGAGTGAAGCGGTGCAGAGCGTCATAGACAGCCTCACCACCGGCAACGATGGATGGGGACCGTTCAACTGGTTCCATTCGACCTACGGCGCGAACGAGAGCCAGCTTAAGGCCCTCGCACTGCGAACCGTTCGACAGCTCTATCGAGGCGGGAGAAGCGCTGACGAAGTAGCCACTATGGCCGCAACCAAGCTGAAGGCCAACGTGACGAACTTCAACGGCCAGTCCATCGACATGACGGGCCTACCGATCAGCAAGCCCGAGGCGGCTGTCCCGATGTTCGAGGCTGCCCGCACGAAGGTCTTGGAGAACCCGAACTTCAAAGGCGTCGATCCGAAGACGCTTTCGTTCCAGCGCGTAGGCAACACCGACCGCTTCGTCGTCGTCTCGTCTGACGGCATCCTCACGCACACCATGTCTACGACCTTCCAACAGCTCTTCCTTATGTACAAGGACGTGCACGAGCGGGAAGAGAAGAACAAGCGCGCGTCCGCTCTTGCGGCTGGCGTTCAGCGTACGATCAATCAAGACAGGATGGTCAACCCTCCGATGCCGTTGGATATCGGCGGCTTTGGCCCATCGCACGACTAAACATTATGCAGCAATACCCTCGCTGGCCTTAGCTGGCGGGGGCGCGCTCCCCTCACAGACACGTTGCAGCCCGATTGCCGGGAGCAAGAACACGCTGGTTTGCCAGCACCTACCCCACAGAAGAATGTCCAGCATGAACACAAACGAACTACCACATGGATACCGCACGATTGCCGAGGCACCGCTTTACGCTATCGACTTCAGCGGCCGCGTCATTTGCATCAAGTCGGGCAGATCGGCCAAGCCCACCGCCAAGCGCACCGTCCGACTAACGGTTGACGGGAAGCAGATCGGACGCAGCGTCAACGCACTCCAAGCCCGCGCCTTTCCGGCCGAGTTACTGGCGGCGGTCACGCTCCCTGGAGAGCAGTGGCGCATATGCTGCGGCTTCCCCGACTATCGGGTCTCGACACTCGCGCGCGTTTGGTCGGTCAAGAAGGCCATCCTCCTCGCCCCCGCCGCTGGCACGTCCGGCTACCCCAGCGTTTGCCTTCCGCTGGCTGACAGCTTTCCGAGCATCCCGGTGCACCTCCTCGTGGCCGAGGCATTCCTTGGCCCGTGCCCTGAGGGGATGCACGTTCAGCACATCGACCGAGACAGGGCTAACGCTGTCCTCAGCAACCTTCGACACGTCACCGCGAACGCGCCCAAGATCGACCAAGCCGCAGCCGTCGCGCTCTACCTTTCGGGCGCATCCGGCAAGGCCACGGCCGAGGCGCTAGGCTGCGAGAAGAAAGCGGTGTATCGAGCGCTCAAGGCCAAGGGTCTTAAGGCCCGCGAATGGAGGCCCGCGAGTACAGTAGAGGCCGCGCCACCTCAACGCGCCGGGTGAATGCCATGGGCATGTCCATTGAAGATTACAGGTCTAGGCGTAAGGCCCGAGCTGAGGCCGAGGACGCAAGGCGCGCAACCGCGCGGGCTGAGGGCAAGCCGGAAGGAAGGCCCAAGGTCCAGAAGCTGAAGCGGCCTACGAAGACGAAACTGACCCCGAAGTGGCGCGCTGAGATTTGGCGGCTCCATGCGGAAGGTCTCGCCCCACGCGCCATTGCGTTCCAGCTGAAGGCCGAGCTTAAGATAGTGCAGCGGGCCATCAGGCTCGAGACGGCGCTACAGGCGAAGCGCGCTGCGCCGAACATGAGCAAAAGCTAAAAAGCCAATGAAATCAATGATTGTTGGGGCGGCTCGACAGGTCCGCGTAAGTCGTTGATATTGCTTTATATTAATAAAGCTCCCACTATTGAAATGAAACATGTTTGCAGAGCGAACCGCGTCAGCGTAGCCGAAAGCTCCCACAAAGACGGAGACAGGCAGTACGGCGGAAAGCTCTGCCCTCATGATCTCACCACCACCGCCCAAACGGGCAGAGCCAACTGACGGCACGACCGCAAGCCCCGCGATAAGAGGGCGCAGTGCATACGGCGGTTCCCTTCCAACGGGATCGTTACGAAAGCCTCACAGCGAGAATGCTGCCGAGCGCCTTTAAATGACCAGCCCGAGTAATGACCTCGGGACGTACGGGACTTGGACGCCCCCGTATCGTGCATTTAAGGGGACGCGGTAGCGGCCTCTATAAGCCCTTTCTAAGATAACTCTATAAGCTCCATCTATCAGCCGAAATTGAATAAGAGAAAAACACCTATAAGACTTAGCTTAAAGATAGAGCCTGATGAAGGGAACAGAGACCAAGTCTGACAAGCTCAGGCATCAGGTAGGCTTTAAGATGGGCTTACGCCCGAGACCCTGTTTGGTTTCTCTCTTATTCAATTCATCCTATGAGGCGGAACTATAAGGCAGCTCTAAGCTAGCAGCGCCTGTCTTATTCAGCCTCAGAGCAGCGCCACCCTCATCAGCGGCGGCAGGGCGAGGCCAGGGAAAGGGATAGGCGCGTGCCTAGACGGCGGCTGTCGAATACCATCCCAGCCCCTCACGCTGCGGCCATACGACTCCCACAGTGCGTCCTTGGGTCTATGGCTACCCATGCCCCACGCAAGCCTCACGCCTCTCCAGAGTCCTCCCTACGCCAGCCATTCGCATTCCCGAGGTCGACCCCGCGCCGGCCTGAGGGAAGCCGCGAGCCTCCCGGCATAAAATCCGCCGCAAAAATGCGAGGCGGCATGATAGAACGAAACGCGCAGATCTCCCCCGTGCCCATCATTTCGCGGCCTATTAGGGCGATGGGGTGGCGCTCTCGATCGTCTATTCCTCGCAGCGGCAGGGCTTGCCCCCTGTATCATCAGCCAGCTTCGCAGCAGCTTGACGCTGGGTGCTTAGCTCGCCCGTGGCTGGCCTTGTGCGGTCCTTCTGCTGTTACTGGACATTCCAGCCGAGTGAGACCCGAGGCCAGCCGCTGCCGATTTCCCGCGCGCGGGGATTTAGACCAGTGCTCTCCCTGCTACCGCGCCAACTTGCGTAGCAGCCTGGCGATAGGGACAGACCAACCCCCAATGTCCTGGTCGATCTCATGCCAATGGTCTTCAAGGTCTTTGATGTCAGCTTCGGTGACAAGCGGCCTGTCCAAGCCCTCGAATTGATCGCCAATAAATGTCGCCAATCCTGCCCCTCCTTCGTTGGCGAACAGTATCCCCATGAAGTCGGCAACCCGCTTTACTCTTCTAAGCGCGCGACGGGCGTGGCGTATGTCAAAATTATCGAGAGCTTTCCCGTGTCTACTCTCGTTGTTCCCGGCATGGGCTAGATGCGAGCCGACGAAGTCGGCAATGGAGTCCAGAGCCGAAAGCCTAGTTTCAATCTTTGAAAAGAAGGCGACATCGATAAGATCGCCAGCAGACCGCCCGGTTTGCGGTACACCGCTCAAGAAGTCGAAGTAGAGATGGGCATATTCGCTATTAGGTATTCTACGGTCTACCCACACGGCTCTGTGCTCGCGCGCAGCGACTTGAAGTCTTTGTTCGTGAAGCTGGCGTAAGTCCTCCACGTCGTATTGCTCCTCGCAGACCCATTCGACATACACCCGTCGCGTGATCCTCTCGCGGCACGCCTGGATGTCTCTAAGAACGGAACGAAGCGAATAGACTCCCCGCTCTCCCTTGATCCCGCTGCTTCCGTCTAGGAGCCGACGTATGCCGAAGAAGAGGCTGGACCAGTACCCTTCGGCTATTAGACCAAACAGCATCTCGTTAAGCGGCTGCGTGCTGTCCCGCCTTTTATTCGCTAGCGCGACGATACGCAAAGCTGTTCGGAAAGCCGCGTAGTGCCAGAGCATATCGTCTAACGTCTTTTGAATACCCGTCACATCATCAACGAATGCTTCACGCCAACGCTTGATGCGCCGACGTAGATTCACGTCACTCTGCGCGTTATGGTCTTTGGTCATCGTCGCTGCTGCTTTCCCTGTCCGAGGGCCATCATTTAACTAACCATTCTACCGTTGTGGAAGGGAACAGTTGAAGACGGCGACTGTCACTAGGGCAGCATCGTATGACAGTATGCGGATGCCAATGGTTTGACTGTCATATGAGTAGGTGTTGACTTCTGACACCAACACTGTCACAACATCCTTAGAGCAAGTGACAGTCGCTTGCAGATGAGGACATCTCCGCACATGACCGCCACCATCATAGGATACGCCCGTACCTCCACAGTTGATCAGAAGGCGGGCTTTGATGCCCAGCTTCGAGACCTCGCAGCGCACGGCTGCACCAAGACCTTCGCAGAGCAGGTCTCATCAGTAGCAGAACGCGCTGAGCTTGAGCGCTGCCTTGATTACGTCCGTGAGGGTGACACCCTTGTGGTGACCAAGCTGGACCGTCTCGCTCGCTCTATGCATGACCTCATGTCGATCATTGCTCGCCTGGACAAGAAGGGCGTATCTCTCCGCATCCTCGCCATGAACCTCGACACCGCCACGCCAACGGGCAAGCTTATGCTGAGCGTGCTTGGCGCGGTCGCTCAGTTCGAACGTGAGATGATGCTTGAACGCCAGCGTGAAGGCGTCGCCAAGGCCAAGGCTGAAGGCAAATACACAGGACGCCAGCCGACTGCCCAACGCCAGAGCGAGGAAGTGCTGAAGCTGAAGGCATCCGGCAAAACAATGGCCGAGATCATGACCGCCCTCGACATCAGCGAAAGCAGCTATTGGCGCATCCTTCGCGCTTCGAAGAAGGAGCAAGAGAGCGCATAGCCACTGCCTCTACGCCGTGCAGAGCCGACTACCGGCAGACGTAAGGCCGCTCACGTGGGAACGTTGGGCGGCTTTCGCATGGCCCGCGCCCTTGCTTGCGCGCATCTTTGCCATTGCGACCCGATCCCGCTTGAAATTCCCTTGAAGTACGCACTCAGCGCATAGCTAAGGCATGAGCAATGCATATATGCGCGACCGTCTGTTTGCGTTTTGTGCTGCAGGGGATGGCTATAGCGCGTCTTTGCCCACGGCTGCGCGGGGGCGTCGTCGACGCAAGGCCGCATAGCAAAACAGCAGCGCAGCCGCTAAATCGATCCACAGCCACAGTGAGCGCGTGAGGAACACAGGCAGAAGCGGGTTGAACAGGAGAGCGAGACCCCCAAAGAAGCAAACCTTCCAGTCAACTTGGCTCTTCTCGCTATAGAATTTAAACGCTGCGAGGCACGCTGCTATGGCGACCACAAGGCGCAGCAACATGTAGTACCCGTACGGCAGTGGGAGTGTAGCAAGGCAAAGCATCGCGGCGGCCGCGAAGTAGAGTCGTGATTGCATATCGGCCGTCCTCGTTCTGGAGCCTAGCTGACCTAATGTCCAAACCAGTTGAAGACCCAATGAGGCACCCCAAAAGCCAGCGAGTAAACCCCGACAATGCAGGTCACCGGCCACGCGGGCGGGATCATGCCGACAACGAACATCCAAAAGCTGCCGACTTGGATAGCAATCCACATCCAATACAGCCCGCCAAGTGGAAACATAAGACCAATGGCGGCGCCTACCACGCCGATGACCAGCCCGAAGGCACCCTTCAAAACAACTGCTACGCTTTCCATTAATGCCCGCCCCCCCGTGAAGTATTTGAATGGTAGTTGTAGCAAGCCCCCTTTGCAATTGGCGTTAAGGCAGCCGAACAGTTTTCTTCAAGCGCAGCGTCATGCCAGCATTCCCGCGTCCCCTGCCTATCGGCCGAAGACTTAGAGAGCTTCCCGAATAAAGAAAAACCCCAGGTCGACCGTGCCGAACCTGAGGCTTACCTATTGCCAGTCATTGAGAACTAAATGGGCTCGGCTTAGAACGTGCCCCAAATAGCCTTGTCTTTAATCGCCAAGCCAAAGCTTCTGGTCCAGCAAATCTCAATCCCGAACACCTTCACGTAAATCACATCCCGCCCAACCTCAATTTCAAAGTTCCCCACGATCTTATGCACTTGCCACCTCGCCCTAAGAGATTGTGTTACGCGCTTGCTCAGAAGCGCCGTTTTGTGCTACACAAGACTGTCACACAAAGCAAGGATAAAATCGTGAAAAACACAATAAAATCAATCTCACTTGCGAGAATGAGACCCGTCCTCTTCTGGGCACCATTCCCGTTTCAGGCCGCTAAAAGCGGTCCAGAAACAACCCAAAGAAGCCCGGTTTACCGGGTTTTTTATTGCCTGATGTCTAAATGACGTTCCCTACCATCCAGA
>Ga0123342_1008085_pt1 | contig 13483 bp, 11 predicted proteins | sample Turbeawhitnodule_FD_89960 | JGI IMG/M metagenome (GOLD analysis project Ga0123342, IMG submission 89960) | Root nodule microbial communities of legume samples collected from Mexico - Turtle bean Mexico white nodule | ecosystem: Host-associated > Plants > Roots > Nodule | place: Mexico: Nepantla...
TAAACTCTAGGAAGGATAATGCCATTCCAAAAGAGCAACCATACTCATAAGAAGAATGAGTGCCATAAACCTTTTCACAAACACTTGGTGTAAAAGAAAAACAGCAAGAAAACTCAAGCAAAATTCGAAAACAGAAACTTAAATTGCAAGAAATTAAAGAGTTCTTGAAATTAAAGTGCACACAACTCAACAATTAAACAAGAAGGAACCTAAGACTCATGATACCACATGATGTGATTCCACTAGCCATATAGAGAATGATTATTGACATTCTTAGGAATCACCTTGAGCTGGACATTATTGAAAATGACATCAATGGCTGAATGGAAGTGTGGAGAAGATGAAATGAAGAGGTGTGACCAACTTCTAAGAAGATTCAAGCAAAACACTAATAGAAGTGCAAACTTGAGAGTGAGAATTTGAAGACAAATGAGTTAGCAACTTGGGCAGCATTTCATTATCAATTCAAATCTCATTTACCAGGGGGCTAGCACTTGTATTGATAGTGTTATGGGAAGCCAAGGTACAATCTTTAACCCTAAAAACTCTCCACTCATATAAGGACAAGTGACTCTCCCTCTTTAGCCAAATGTTTCGAGGCTGGATGAGTTTTCATCATTCCCTCCCTCTTGAGAAGGATTTGTCCTCATATATGAATGATGTTCAATGACAACAACCTCTATTTATTTGTTATTTTCCTCCCGGATCAAATGTCATTCTATAATACAAATCAAACAAATATGAGATAATTTTATTTATTAAAATAAAATTAAAACAAAATAAAATAGAATAGAAATAAGGCTTTTTATAAATTTTTTGAATGTAAAACATAAGGGCTATTTCAAAAATATTTTTGTTCACTTTGTGTTGTTTATTGCCTAGGCTAGGCAACAACATCACAAAGTGTTGTTTTGAGATTTTTGTGAAGAAGAATAAGCATTATATAATTGAAAAGAAGAGTTCAAAGTATTGCAATCCCCTTTTAAGGGTTCTTTCTCGGCTAGCTTGCATGGAGTGTCATAAAAGACTCTTCTTCTTTGTTGGTTTCCTCTTCTTCCTTTTCAATCAAACCTGCATATGCCTTTTCTGTGCAGAAAGAGTTTATTTCTATATCTGGTTCAGCTCCAGAAACATATTTTTCTTTAAGCACATCCTCACAAGGTTTTGTAATAGAAGGGAAAATGTTATCAATATCTAGTTCATCTCCAGAAAAAAGACTTTTTTGTACTTTCCTTTTCTATCATTACTTTTTCTCTTTTTTCTTCTCTTTATCTTTCCTTTCTTTCTCCCCTCTTTCTCTTTTTTCTTTCTTTTCTTTCTTTCTAACAAGAGCTTGCAATTTTTCTTTAAACTCTTTTTCTCTTCTAACATATTCTTTTTCTCCATCTACAAATTTTCTTCTTATTTTAACAAGCTCTTTCATTTCTTCTCTAAGCTTCCTTTTTCTATCATGTGGTGGCGGAACAAATTTTCTTCTTATAAATGCCTTTAAATCACTCTAATACTCTACTTTTGATTTTGTACCAATTCTATCATCAAGTTGCCTATGTTGTCACCGAGACCTAGCATATTCTTGAAAAATAGGGTAGCCATGAAAAATCCACTATGTTTATCCACTTTGTATTTCTTAAAAGTTTGATCAAGCTTTATATTCTTCAACATTTTTGTTTCCATCAAAGTAGGGAATGTATACTCTAGGCTCTATAGAATAATATAAACTTCTAGGCTCAAAACACACCTCTTCCATTCTTTAATAATGGGAGTTATAAATCTTTCTTCTATGAATATGTCTTTCTTCTTCAAACCTTTTGTTCTTATTTTGGTTGAAAACCATTTTTCCAAACATTTCTTTTATCTCATCCCATTTTCTATCTTTATCTTCTCTCAGAGTTATATTCTCCTCTCTCCACCCATAGGCATCTTCTTGTTCCCTATTACGTCCTTATACACTTGATGCATGTAAATGATCACTCATTTTGAAATTAAAAAGAAATTATTTTCACAAAAAATTTATTTCAAATGAGTGATAAAATATTTTCACAAATAGGTTTTAGAGTTGGTGAAGTTTCAATCAAGGTCAACAAGTCAAACTGTTTCCAAGTTCACTCCCAGGAAAGAGAGGTGAGTCACTGGGACTACTTAAGTACCAATTCCTCCCTTAGCCATAGCTTACCTCAGATTGCCTTAACAATTTTTTTCCTCAAAAGAAACTTCAAAACAAATTTTCCCTAAACATGATGTATGCAAGGCATCCTAGGGATCAAAGGAAGATCAACTACAAACGGAGAGCAATCACCTAGGTATCACGGAGACTGAGAAAAATAAAGGAAAGCAAGAAATTAAACAAGAAAGAATTAAAGACAAAGAAAATAAAGAAGGAAAGGCGAAAAAATAAACTAGACGTGTCCTATGTGAAAGTGCAAGTGACACTTGGAGCCCCTTGACACACTTTCACTACTAATGAACGAATTTAGCTATTACAATGTTTTTAATGAGATTTCTTTGAAATCATTTTCCCCACCAACTAATGTAAGCAAAAATAAGCAAGGAAAATAAACTTGAACACAAAGATTCCGTGATACAAAGCTAAAAATAAAACAATTTTTTTTAAGAATTTATTTTCTTCAAGTGTTCAAATCTTCCTTCTCTTTATATGAAGTTGATTCTTGCCTTCAATTGCTGTCCTCTCCACATAATCACTGTTTTTTTAGACTTTAGCTATGAATCAAGTAGAAATTAACTTCACAACTTCAAAACCAAACTTCCACTCACTATGAATTTCACCTTATGAGCAACAAGTAAAAAATCAAGAAAAAAAATTTGGCAACTGCAAGGAGCATTTAAGACACAAATCAACAATCACTATAAGAAAATAAGAATTTAGTCACTGAATTTAGCGACCGAAAATGAGTGGTTGCAATTTGCGATCGAAATAGTAACCGAATACCCTTAGTCTTAAATCTGCTACCGAAATAGCGATTGGATGAATAGTTAATGATGTTAGTTAGTTTAGCAACTGAATCAACGACTGTACATGAGAGTGACAAAACTGTCGGTCGCTAAAGTGGTGACTGTTTTCAATAAATTTGAAAAAATATATCTGCGACCGAATTAGCGACCGAAAATGTTTATTTCTTAGCTACCGATTATCTTTCGGTTACTAAATGTAATTGCTTATTTCTGCCACCGAATCAGTCACCAAATATGTTTATGTTTTAGTCACCGATTTTAGTTAGGTCACTAAGTGAAATTCCTTATTTCTTTTACCGAATTATCGACCGAATATGTTTATTTTTTAACTACCAATTTTATTTCGCTGGCTAATGCTAATTGGAATTGGTTATTCTGTCACCAAATTAGCAATTAAATTAACATTTATATTTTATTTAATTATGCATATATTAAAATAAACAAATATAAAAATAATATTAATATCCATAATAACATTTTATATTAATTAATAAACATATTTATAAAAAATATAATTATTATAAATAATAATTATATTTATTAATATTAACATACAAAGTGGACACAATATTATTTAAATGTAAGTTTAACCGACAGTAATTTTTTTTATAACTTTTATAATTTATTTTGAATTCATTAAATCTATGTGATAGTTAGTGCACACAAAATAATAATTATTTTTATTATGTATACTATAAATTAAATACATATGTACAATACCATTACTAGTTTCTCAGTTCGCACAAAATTGCCTTCTGTTTTCATGTCCTATCCTAACATTACATCACACAAAAAAATCCCTTAATCGTTACAAGACCCTACATCTGAAGGAGCGACGAACGTGATTTACTGTAGAGCGTTGTTTCCGTGATTGAAGAATTTCTGAGAAGAAGTAGTGAATAATTTGTCCGTCTAGTTGAGAAACGAAATGGAGCATTTGAAATGTGAGAGGGAACGAATCTTAGAGGTGTTGGAGTGTAGAGCGAGCAGAACGAAGAGGAGGAGGAAGGAGTATACTTGGAAAGGGTTTCGGTGAGAGGAGAGGGGGACGTGGTCGTCGAAGGCTCTGGAGAGGAAATTAACGTTGGAGGACGACGAGGTTAGAGCGGAGAGTTTCGAGGAGGCTGAGTTTGGAGGAAGGGGAGAGAATGGGGAAGGCGCGAACCAAGGAGTAGAATGGTTTGTGAGATTATTTTAAATTCTGATTAGCCCATTTAGGTTATTCTTTGTACAAATTTTGATTAATTGAATTATGATTTTGGATCACTTGCTGCAGTTTTTGGGTTTTTTATATGAGGACTATTGTTTTGTGTTGCAATTTTGGTTACTATATCTATGAGATCTTTTTAATACAAATGGAGACAACTTTTGAATGCATATCTACCATTTATTACTACATTTACAAAACAGAATTATATAATAGATAACATAAAATACTTTGTGCATGTTAAACTGTGAATGCTAGTTTCTCTGCTTATGTAAATAATGGATGGTCAGGTATTTGGTTTAAGGATACAGTCAATCACTGAGTTTTTGTTTGAGTGAGATGTTTCCAGCCAGGTTGCATCTGGTTCAATAGAACTGTTGCTGGCGTGATGCTTATCCATTCTAACCCTAAAACCAATTGTCATCAAAGTCTCAAATATTGAAATTGTCAACATCTTAGTTCTTTAAAATTTTATCTTGTCACCAAATTTGTTTTTCAAAGATCTGAATTATTACTGTATTGGTTCTCTGTAAAGGAATAAAGTGGTGAAAAAGTTTAATTTGGTAGCAACTTAATGATTATGGAAGACTATATCTAGGTAGATATAAAATGTCATCATATTGGTCATTATGAAGGGACTAGAATGATGATAAAAAGGTTCTTTGAGGACTAATTTGATGATAAAAAATATCTCAGAGTAATTTGATGGCAAACATTTTGGAGGATTAAGTGGTGACTGAAAAAATCCATAGGGAAAGTTGCAACCCATAATTTGTTTTATTGATTGATTAGTAGTGATTAATACTTTCATAGATGAGTAAGTCTGATCTCAACAACTTCAAGGTTCTAAATTTTAACATAAAATAGTTGACTACAAGTATACATACAAGTAAATTGACATAATATTCATGTAGCAAATCACAAGAACATAGTTAGATCACCAGTGCTAATGAGGGAACTATGGCTTGAGATGTGGCATGATATCCATCCTGATGCGAAATTAGAGTTAGTAAAAAAAGGTATTTCGGACTATATTTATAAACAATTTCAGTTGAGAATCTCCAATTAATTACTTTGTTCTGTTACAGCTAAGCGGGTCCCTTAAGAGATGGGGATTGTTATTTGGATTATGGGAAGGCTCGTTGTGGTGCATGGTCCGACTACTATGAATATAGGTTTTTCTTTCTCCTTTGTTCAAGGTTTGATTTATTTGGTAATCTCACACGCACATTTCAAATTGAGAAAGAATCAAAACTAATGATATATTCCATATGAACCTACGGGTTAGTCTTTCCTAATTGGAGATTTGTATAACATAACCTTCTAAGTTGTAAACATAATAATATCCTTTGTTTTTTAATTCTTTTAAAATTTGGGTGTATCATAATGCAGGTATGTTTTTGGTGATGTTCACTTGGGTTGGGACAAAGCTACAGGTTGAGATATACTAATGCTGAAGTGTTGTCACATTATTTGTAAATAATAAGGTACTTCTTTATACTTCTCTTTTATTTGGCTTGAACTTGTCCTGTTAGAATTTTGATTAGGTCACACACTTGAGGATAAGTTAGTTACATATTTCTTAATTGTCGTTACTCTAGATTTGTTGAATCCTTGCCTTAAACCATAATAATTCTCACTGTCTCTAAAATCAGAACTCACTAAATATTCTCATTTTGTATCTTGCTTATTGGAACTAATTTGTACATGTCATACAAGTTTGATGATTTGTATGAGATAAATGGATCTCATTTAAAGTCACATCTTTTTCTTAAAAGATTTATTTGAATCTTGTATATTACAAAGTGGACTTTAAGCCTAACTCAACCCCATAAAACCGGCTCATAGGGTTGAGGTTTGCACCCACTTATATATAATGAAAGGCTCTAATCTCTAGTCGATGTGGGATCTCCAACACACCCCCCTCACGCCGAGACTGCCAACTCGAGCGTGGGACTATATATTATGGGTGATCCGATAGCGGCCCGATAGCGGGTGGCACGATAAGCCCAACAAATACTCGCTAGGATAGACTCGAAAACATGCTCTGATACCATATTACAAAGTGGACTTTAAGCCTAACTCAACCCCATAAAACCGGCTCATAGGGTTGAGGTTTGCACCCACTTATATATAATGAAAGGCTCTAATCTCTAGTCGATGTGGGATCTCCAACATTGTAGAAAACTTTCAAGTAAGGGATATTTGTGTTGATGCCAAAGAAACTTGCTATAACTAGTTTAGCAAAATTGGTGTTGTGCAAGAGCTTCTTCCACGCATGGGAAGTCCATATCATTTGTCCTGTATTTATTTTATTCCTTATATTTTGATACAACCCAAGTAGCTACAAAGATGACCAAGGAAGCAAAAGACAAAGCACATGGTGAACAGTCATCTCAACGACCAATTGATAACCCCACCAAGGATCACATGGACCTCACCAGATGAGCTGAACATAAACCATCACACCAACTATTCTTCCTTTTGGTCTTCCTATAAGATACAAATATGTTGTAAATAATTTGGGCTCTCTTTAGGGGTCCAAATAACAAATATAGACTAGAATAAGGTACCTTTAGCATAATAGGGGGTGTGGGTAGAATTTTAGCTTGTTCCTAGCTCTTTTGGGAGACATTTTGACCTAATTTCTAGAAAGACAAGCCTATGATGCGGGTTTGACTTAGTCAAACCTTAAGGCTGCCCATTTTTTCTCTTTTCCCATCCTACCCCTTTAACATGTTCTCTAAGGCTCCTCCACCTATAAATAGGAGGCCTACCTACTATATTCGACAAGTTGAAATTAATAGGAGAAGAGTTACTCTGCACAAATTGTGTGAGGTGTTAGTGAGGTTTGCATTCCTCTTAGCATTTAGGTCTTATCTTGTGAGTATTGAGAGCTCTCAAGTGGCGGCTATCTTCACTTATCTTGGAGGTCAATCACACTCCAAGTGGCGTGTTCCACTTCTTAAATCCATCACATAAGCTTTCTTCTTCCTTTATCTATTCTTCCATTGTCATTCCATTTTTACTCTTTGTATCATGTTCTTGTTTGGTTTTCCTTGTTTCCATTCGACAATTCTATTTTGGTTTCTTTTCCTTGTTCTTTAATTCCACACCTTCTAGCATCATTTTCACCTTATAATTGTCTTTTCGTTTTGTCTTTGTGAAATGAACCTTCACATCTACTTAACCACTTGGTTAAGTTAATGTTCAATGTGGATTTTCCTAAGGTATTCATTCTTAAATTCCTAAAATCTCAATCTAAGTAAAGTGTCACACCATAAAATGAACAATCGTAAAATCAACTCACATCATGTGGTATCAGAGCTTAGGTTCTTGAGCTTATTTTGCTTTGAGTTGATTGACACTTTACATTCATTACATTCAAGCACCTTTAATTTCTTGTCTTTACATTCCTTGCAATTTTCATTCAGCCATTTTATTTTCCATAGCTTTGTTTCATTTTTGGATTGTTATTTTTTGTGTCTTATTGTGTTCTTGCCTTTTGCTTTGAGTCATATGTTCATTAGTGTTCTTGGAGTCCTTACTTTGATTCTATTTACTTTGCTTTTAATTTTGAAAGTTTGAGAAGTAATTAGAAACTTGTTTTAGTAGAAGTAGATTTAAAGTTCCAAACAAAATATTTCAAGTGTTCAATTATATTGAATCCCAAATTTTTTGTGAAAATTGGAATTATTGGAAATTATGCATGATTAAAACTATGGACATTTCATTTTCATAATTCAAAAACTAGTATTAAAAAAAAGGAAGAAGTGAAAACGCAAATTTGTGGTATCAATTCTTAAAGAAAAATTTTCAAAATTTTGGGTTTCAACTTGATTGGAAAAATTGATTTCAACCATTGTGGAATTTTTATCCTTTTGCTTTAACAATTTCTAAAGAAAAAGTTTCATTGTTAAAAGTTTAGTAAGTATCTTTGAATCCTTTTTGTGTGCCTTTTTCTTGATTGTCTTCCTTCAAGTTTTGATGTGAGTTGATTTTAGGATTGATCATTAGGTGACACTTTAATATTTATGAATGAGGTTTTAAGACAATTAAAGAGTGAAAATCTAAGGAAAATTCTCATTGGACATTAACTTAACAAAATGATTAAGTAGATGTGAATGTTCATTTCACAAAGGTAAAAAGAAAACACAATTATATGGTGAGAATGATGACAAATATGGTGCGAAATTGAACAAACAATAAAGAAACAAAGATAAGACTGAATTGAAATTCAAATAAGCAAAACTAAGAACATGTTTAAGATGATGAAATGGAAATGGAATAATGGAAGAGATTATGAAAGAAGAACTTATGGATGGTGAAACAAGGATGAATCACGCTACTTGATGGGATGGAATCACCAAGATGAGTGAAAGGAGGCCACCACTTGAGAGCTTCATATCTCACAAGATAAGACCTAATTTGGAGGAGAACACTCACTCACTACTCACAAAAATTGTGCAGAATTTCTTTACTATATTTTCAACTTGTAAAATACACTAGGTAGGCCTCCTATTTATAGGTGAAAGAGCCTTGGAGAACAAGCTAAAGGGGAAGGATGAGAAAAGGGAAAAAAATGGACAACCTTAGAGTTTGACTAAGTCAATCCCGCATCCTAGACTTGTCCTTCTAGAAACTAGGTCAAAATTCCTTCAAATGGGTTAGGAACAAGCTAAAATGATACCCACACCCCCTATTATGCTAATGATACCTTATTCTAGCCTATATTAGCTATTTGGACCCCTTAAGTGAGTCCAAATTATTTACAAACATATTCTAAACATTTGAGAAGACTAACAGGAAGAACTTTAGGTGCTCTGGTTTATAGCTTCTTCTTCTACTGATGTTGTCTCGAGGTTTGGTGGGGCCCGACTTTGGATGTTAAGATGACTGACCCTTTTGGGATTTGCAAGTTGTGGCTTGAGTCATCTCTGGGTTTGTATCATGCTCCCTAGGTGCGAAAGAATTCGTCCTCGAATTTAGTACTTTTGCAAATAACATAGTGAGTTTGTTCACATGAGTTGTATCTGGTAGGTGTGAATCAAACTTATGTTCATGAATCTTAGGGAGATGACATGTTTGAATTCTAGCTACATGACATGTTTGGAAAGAGTATTTGGGGATGAAATGATTTTTGGAAAATCCTCTTAGAAGGTTCATATGATAACCTTTAGGAGGTTTTGGAATACCATCCCTAAACTTCTTAATCAAATATGTCAGGTATTTAGAATGTTTAGGTAATGAAAAAGACAAGGAAGAAAAACAACTTGGAGGTGAAGGGATGAGACCCATGTTATCTTGTCCTTCTTTTTCTCTTTCATTTTCACTTTTGGTTTTTAATGTAAGTTGGTCTTGTTTTACCTCTTGTAACATTATGGTTTGTTTATTTAGACAATTGGTAACTATGTGTCCAAAACTTAAACATTTAAAACATTTTGTTCTTGAAGTTTTGGTGGGTGACTTAGGGGCAGAGGGAAAAAGATTGTGTTTAGAAACTTTGTGGGAAGAATTGGTTTCTTTTGAAAAATTGGAAGGAGAAGAGTTTGTAGAATTGTTGTTTGTATCCTTCCAAGAAGATTTGTAGAAGTCATCATTATGACTATTTTTGGAAAAGATTTTCTTTAAAAGTTGTGATTCCACCTTGATGGTTAGGTGAACCACTTTCTTGAAAGAAGAATACTCATATAATTCTACAATATCTTGAATATCTCACCTTAAACCACTTACAAACCTAACTATCTTTGACTCTTCATTATCATGCATCTACTGTAATATGTCCTTGATGAAGCCGTTGGAGCTTCAACAAGAGTTCCTTCCTATAAGGAGGAGGAACAAACCGTGCATGCATACATGCTTTCAAATCATACCAAAAGACCACGGTTGGCCTCTTTAGCTCAATGTCCATTACAGTTTGTTGCCACCATTGATTGACATAGTCTAAAAAAACTAGGGAAGCTAATCTAACCTTTTGGTCCTCGGTGACCATATACAAATTAAAGAGATGTTCAACCTTAGCTTCCCATGCTAAATAAAAAGAAGGGTCATTGGACCCACTAAAACTAGGTAACTTTACAAAAGCAAAAGAATGGTGTGGTTGTGGTTGGTGTTGATGGTGCCGTTTGTGAAAAGTGTGCAATATCCATTCTTCCTTTTCTTCTTAATTGTGCCTCGCTTGAGCTTCTTCTAGTCTTTGCAATCTTTTCGCAAATTGGCATATTCTCTCTTCTTTGTGGACAAGGCACTTCTTGACCTCCACAAGTTCTCCCAAAAGGTGGACTTTGTGATAGGGTTGCGGTTTGGAAGATGCACCACTTGCAATATGAGTCATAACAAACAAGAAACACAAGGAACAAACAATTTAAAGAAAAGAAGTTAGTAAGAAATGTAAAGCTTGCGACAATTTGAATAAAAGCACTCAACCACTCAAAGAAAAAATTTATTCCCTTAACCAAGGTCTTTCTTGTGGTTTGACAAACTCTCAAGTGAATAATGCCAAAGCCTCAACACTTTCTCAAGGTAATTCACCACAAAACTTGAGGAAAGAAAGAAAAGACAAACAAGAAAAACTTAAACAAGAAAAGGCTAAACCAAAGTTGGAAAAGAGATATGACAAAACTTTGAAAAAAAAATGACAAGCAAGAAAAAGTACAAAAGAAGACTCTAAGAAACTCACTAAACTTTTAACTATGAAACATGTCTATTTAGAAAAATGTTAAAACAAAAGAATAAAAAATTCCACAATGTTAAAAACAATTTGCCAATCAAGTTGAATCCATAATTTTTTGGAAAATGATTTTCTTTACCAAGTGATAACCAAAGATTCTTTTGTAAAATGTTCTTTGCTGTTTTTTGTTTTTAACGAATTTTCTTTGAAAATCGTTACTGTTTTTTTTTTTATACTAATGTGACTTATGGCAAAGAATGAACATAGGTTGCATCATGCAAATTTTCAAGAACTTTCAATTTTCAAAAAAAAAAAAAAGTTTAGTTGGATTCAATATAATTGAACACTTGAAATCATGTGTTTGGAACTTTAAATCTACTTCTACTAAACAAGTTTCTAATTAATTTGTAAACTTCACAATTAAAAGCAAGTAAGTAGAATCAAAACAAGGACATCTAGAACATTAATGAACATAAGACTCAAAGTAAAAGGCAAGATCAATAGAAGACATAATAAGAAACATATTCAAAACGAAAAATGTTATGAATATAAAGAAAGGCTGAAAAAAATTCAGCAAGAAAATAAGGTGCTGGAAAATAAAAAGCAAGACAATAAAGACAAGAATGTAAAGGTACTTGAATTTAAGGACATGAAAGTAAAAAATACTTGAATTTAAAGACAAGAATTAAAGGTGCTAGAATGTAAAGAAATTGTAAAGTGTCAAATCAACTCAAGCAAATTACATAATCACAGTTTACCTTTAAAGGTTGTTTACCTTTAGTTTCTTCATAATCACAATTATAATTTTCTTTGAATTCACTTTCAGAGAGACATTGTTGTGATCTCACAAGAATCACAACCAATGTTGTCAAACTCGTAACTCGGAAGCAGATCGGAGAGGGAAAAAAATCTCGTAACTCGGAGATCGTAACTCGACTCTAAAGAGTTACTATTCGAGTTACTATACATAAAATAATTAAAAATGAATTCCTAATTCATTGAAATGGTTCAAATACATAACATAATTAAAAGTAGATTCAAGATAATGTTTAATACAGATAAATTATCCAACAAAATCATTCATATTAATCATAGGATCAAAAAATGTGTTGGAGATGAAAATAGTTGTAAGTTTTTAAATGGGCTCAAAAAACCTAATTTTGAGTAAGCTATGATTTTTATTTAGGGTTTCACCTGCACACAAAACACAACACATTCCATATTTAAATTTTAATTAGGTTTTATTAGGTTAAAATTGAAATGTGCTTTGGTCCAAAGTTATGTCTCTTAAGTAAGCTCTGATTTTTATTTAGGGTTTCAGAACACCACACACCACATTCCATATTTAAATTTTGAATTAGGTTTTTATTTAGGGTTTCAGCACACCACACACCACATTCCACAGTGCCGACATCTTCTTCCTTATACGCAGCACCGTCGCAACTCCTCTTTTCTTATGCGCGGCGCCGCCACCGCAACTCCTTCTTCTTCATGCTTCGCCGTCGTCACAACGTGCGTTCCCGACGGTGTGTGAAGGCGATGACGACGTTCGCGGCGGTATGAGAAGGCAGCAACGAGCACGAGCGGCGCAATAGGGTTTTTTTTGGGTCGTGTCATGGATTGGGGAAGCCCATGGATCGTCCGATCCAACCCTTGGATTACTGGATCGCTCCGATCCAAAGAGGGTCCGATCCAACTCGTTTTTGCCTAAAAAAATCGTAAAAGCGCACTCGCCGATCTTGACAACATTGATCACAACCATTTATAATTATATTTCTACAATCTCAAAGCTAAGCCTAAATCCACTTCAACAAAAAAAGTGACCTTGGTAAAATTAGGCTACAAAAGCTATATTTTGGGATGAAGCACAACCTTGCTATATGTAAAATCCATTCATCCATAGGCTTGGGCCTAAGTGCCTAACTGCTTATGCTTTTGAGATAATTTAGTTCTTGATATGCTATTTATATCTCCTTGATCAAGTACTCAGTTGGGGTGGTTCATCCAAGTACTTAGTTGGGGTGTTGTGGTGTGTCAGATATAAAAGCTATCAACCCCATTAAAAACTGTTGTGGGGATATTTTTATCAGGTATAAAACCTGACTGCCTTTGTTTATATTTTTGTCAGATGCAGTGTAACTTTGATTCTTGAGTTATATATACAAAATAATATCTCCATTTGCCTGCTTTTGTGCTATGAAAACGCTTGTATATTGATTGTTTTTGGTTATGAAACATGGATGAGAAATCATTTAGCCCTAAATTGTGCCTCTTAGGTATTGATTTTCAATTCTTGATTTTGTTTGATAGGAAGGAATGCCAGTGCATGCTATTTCTCACTCCCGATAACGATTTTGCTGGCGATGAATAGGTAATTCTTTAATTCAATTTCTTCAAATTGTAATTTTACCCTGTTAGCTGAAAGTGCTCTCTTCTTCATTTGGCGGCACATACGTCATTGATTAGAACATACTATTTTTTCCTCTTAAATTCGTCTTCTTGCCTTGCAGATTATCTGATGGCATTTCATGAAGGTCTTCTTGAATCATGTAAGAAAAAGTGGTGCGGAAGCTATGAAGGTGTGTGAGCAAGATCCTCCTAAGAGTGGTGTTGATCTTGAAGGTGCATGATGTGTA
>Ga0123342_1008086_pt1 | contig 13482 bp, 8 predicted proteins | sample Turbeawhitnodule_FD_89960 | JGI IMG/M metagenome (GOLD analysis project Ga0123342, IMG submission 89960) | Root nodule microbial communities of legume samples collected from Mexico - Turtle bean Mexico white nodule | ecosystem: Host-associated > Plants > Roots > Nodule | place: Mexico: Nepantla...
CGAGGTGGGGGGGCCCCCACGGGCCCCCCCCCCCCCCCCCCCCCCGCGCAGGAAGCACTCCGAGAGGGGAGCCTTACACGCTGGGATTTCCCTAAGTTAGGGCTACAGCGTCGTAAGGTTGCACCTACAGATAGGCTTAATGTCAGAAGGAAACACGTGGCAGAAGCACCAGAAAGGTATGTAAGCTCTCGCTACTAACAAACTAAGGTACGTTTTCACACTTTACACACAAGGAATCTGAGAACGGGAGAGAATTCAATTACGATTCAGTTACGCGCTTCCTTGAGCACGGTGTTTGTGGTGCTCTGTTACGGAGGTGCAACGGTGTTTTCTGCCAGTACTGACTTGAGCGTCGGAGTGCAAACGGTAGCAAGGGCGCCCATTTGTCTCTCTGTTTCAGGTATCAACGGCGGCTAAGGGTGAAGATTGGAACGAAGACAAAGGAGTCCTTGGTACGCAGTGCGTAGCTACAGACGAAGGTAATCTAGTCAACCGGCAGGAACAGTTATATACACGTGTGCTTCATTCTTGTGGGAAAATAGTTGAAAAAACCACAAATAAGCTACAAAATCAGGATCAAAATGCCTAATTTAAAACTGAAATATCAGATAAATATATAATACACATAATAAGAGCCTCTAACATCATATAGTAGAGGATTTTATGGAAAGTATATCACAAGTGTCACTACGCCTAGGTAAAGAGGACTTACGAGTATGGAATGATCCTCCATCACACACATTCTCAGTAAAATCTGCTTATAATAAGTTAGTTAATCATAGATCGGGGGGGAGGGGGGGTACCAGTGGTGCGATATTGGGGGATACTCTATGTGTCTTATGTGGTAGGGAGGAGGAGTCAACTTCACACATTCTTGTTTCATCTAAGGTATCAATTAAAGTATGGAATATGTGCTTTAGCTGGATAGGGATTAGTTCGGTAAACCATAATGACTTGATTCATCATTTTGAACAATTCTCTTGTATATGTTTTAATCAAGAAGGCAACAAATTATGGAAAAGCCTATGGGTTTCAGTGGTTTGGTGCATTTGGAAGTTTAGAAACAAGGTTACTTTTAACCATGCAAAGGAAATTTTTACTATGGCACAAGTCCAATCATGGGTATGGATGAAACATAAAGTAAGAAAAGTGAAGTTCTTTTTCTCTGATTGGATGTTATTCCCTTTAACATGCATTAATATGGCAACAAAATAAATGTAGAAAAGTATAATCAATGTTTCTCAATATTAACTGCATGGTGTTGTTGGTTTTGTAGTGTCATCTGACTTATTCTTTGACCAATGTTATGGATATGTATTGTATCTTAAATTAGCTTACAGGTGTGGAAGGTAGTGTTCCTTGATGTAGGTAAAGCATTAGAAGACTACAGACCCAACAGATGGTTTTATATGATCGGTTCTGAGGCTGGCAGGGGGTGAATTGAAGATGACAGTGTTGTCAAGGTTATGAAACTCCATCTGGTGTAAGAGTTGAAGGAAAACTTCAGGCTCAAAAGAAAGAAGTCATATTAAATTCTCTTCCACCATAGTGGCCAAAGTTGACGTTCTTGATATACAAACACAAAAAGATGATGAACGACAATTTTGTGGGTGTTGTGTATAATAAGAGTCGAACCATGCAAGGTGAATTGAATAAGTATAGGTTCTGGTGTAGCCTGTTGCTTTTCAGGTCATGCTGCAAGGAGCTTGTGGTCCTTTACATCTAAGCACACATGTTTATTCCTCTCTTTTTTTCCTCTGTTTAGTGTGTTATGTTGATTCTATAAAAGAGTATTCTTATCTTGTTTAACGATTTTCTGTTAAGAGATGCATGGTTTGAAGAAGCTAGGTTTGAAGAAGCTAGTTTTAAAGCTAATTACACAGGAGCAAACATGCCATGTTCTTTAGAATGAAATGGAGAAGACATCAAGGAGTAGCAATTGTTTCTCATATGTTTGTTGTTTAACTACCAAACCTGCAGCAGGTCCAACTTTCTTAGGACCGAGCTAGGTGCCTGAGAAGTTGTTGTATTGCTTTGTTGTGTAGTGCGTTAGTGGTTTGTTTGGTGGTCCCTTGAGTGAAGGTAGCAAGTTATGCCTCTATGTAGCAGTACATTTTTGTTTATTAGCTTGAACCTGGTTTTGGGGTTGTAAGGGCTGGAGAAGCTCCTTACATAGTTTTTTTTGGAACTATCTGATGTATCTCTTAGTCCATATGTATTGTAGGTAACTTTATTAGGAATTCTCTGTATAAGGGTTGGAACACCCCTAAAGTGTTCCTTTTTATTTAATTAATTCATTGCTGAAAAAAAAAAAGCCTATGGCATAACAATAAAGACAATTATTAGGATAAGTGATTCTGAATAAGAATTCTCTATAGTGAAAGTGTAGAACTTTTGTTAGCTTTTTTTCAATGAATACCATCAAACTAGATTCGAGATGGTATACCAGATTGTACAATCCAATTTGTGTTTTAAATTTACAAACTAGATTATTCAATCCAGTACACAATCCTGAATCTGGTTTGAGGTTCCAGATTGGTCAATCCGATATTCATTCAAAAAAAAGGATACATTTAGTATTTAAAAATTATATGAAGGTGCAGGAAAAAGCAATGGAGGTGCAGGAAGAATTTGCAAAGTGTGTTTTTACAACTAATGGATTTTACACTTGCCATTTCTTTCTGCACCCCGATAATTTTCATGTGCAACCCATGAGAGTGGTTAAAAGATAAAAAAACTATGCCCTTATTACCGCCACGTGCCACCGCCACCTTATTACTATGCCCTTATTGTGTCATAGATGAATTCAAGAAAAAAGGTTTCATATTTACAATTCAATTTTTTTTTTATGAAAAGAAGACTCTGAATTGTATTGAAAATAAAAAAAAAAAGCTTTTAGACTCAAATGACTTATGAACTGCATAGTTTGAAAATAAAAAAAAAGTTTTCAGACTAAAATGACTTCTAAATTGCATATTTTGGAAATAATTTCAGATTGTCTAATATAAAAGTAAAAAATACTTTTAGAAAGTTTTTGAATTTCATAACACAATTCAAAAGTAATTTTTACAGACAAAGCGATAATTTCATATTTATGAGGATGAAAAAAAAATGTGTGGGTGCAAAATGAAATTTCCCAATACATTGCATCATATTAACAAAAGTTTATAAACTTTCATGGGTGTTTCTTCCTGCACCCCAACAACTTCTTCCTGCACCTTATCATATTATTTTTTAGAAAGACTTTTTTATCCCTTTTAAAAATGACTTCTGAATTACTTTTTTTTAAATGTTTCCGGAACATATTTCTTGGAACACATTTTATGAATTATGGATTTACTATTTTGAAAGTCAAAAAATATGTTTTAAAAAGGATATTTCAAAATATTTTTTGTTTTCCAAATATCTTATTCTAAAAGCATATTTTTCTTACGAAACATCCCCTATTCTGAAATCACCAAAATTGTCAAGAAAAATTTGGATATTTAGAAAAATATAGAGGTGCAAAAAGAAAAATGTAGGGGTGCAGAAAAAAATACCCAAATTTCATTGATGTTATAAAGCCTATTTGCAATTTAAGCACACTAGTAAGAATGTTTCTTCCTGTACCTCTGTATCTTTTTCTGACACCTCATACAAAACATGAAAATACATTTTTATTCTTTTTGTGCAATCTCCATATTTTGGATTATATAATTCAGAATGGTATTCAAGATTATATAATTCAGAAGTTTGGATTTGATACTAGCTTCTGGATTAAGTAATCCGGACACACATTTGATCAAAAGGCTTCTGAATTACATAATCTGGAAGTTAGAAAAGACTTTCAGATTATATAATCCATAAGCTAATTATGAATTTAAAAAATGACTTTCAAATTACGTAATCTGAAATATTTTACATTTTTAGAATTATAAAAATTTATAGAAGTGTGAAAAAAACATATGTAGGTGCAGAAGAAACAGTCCATTAGTAATCTCCAACTTTTGTTGAACAGTTAATAACTAATTTTCTGTCAATTGAGATTGCGTTTACTGATGGGTGCTGCATATTTTTGTTTGTAAATGTTTATCAGTTAAAATTAATTTATAGCCAATATTTAAAATAATTGTTTTCAATTTATGCATTAAACAATTATAACTTCTAAAAAATATTTTTATTTTTTATTTTCTTAGTTTATGACAAGATTCATTCAAACATAACACTATTGTCATTTGAGAAAAAGAAGATCATGTATAATTACAAACTGCACCTTTCATACACAGAAAGCTCCACCTTTTGTAGCTATGCACATTAAGTGTTTCCTTTCACCTCTTTTATAGTTGTTCTCCTCATGACATTTCCTTTTCCAAAATACTACAAAACTTACTTTTAGATGTTTCATATTATCACATACATTGCATTAAATTAATATAAGATAATCATGTTGTATTTTATTTCTGACCCATCACCTAACATTACAGTTTAACTAATATTTTTCTTCTTCTGCTCTTCTAATCTCCAAATAACTAATTAATATAACATTACTTGTTTTTGTAATTTTTTAAACACTTGGATTACTCTTCAAAATAACTAGGTTGTTCTATTCATTGGTAAATATAGCAGTAGCATACTAGATTATACACATAGAAAAGCAGTACACTAGTAATTTGCATAATACCATTTTTTTTATTATTTCTTTCTATCATTTGTAAATAATCTAGATAAACACTGTGCAAAGTGTTGAGTTAATGTTGCACAATCAATCAAAATAAACTGGACATAATTGGTAAGATAGCATTCTATATGATGAATTGATAGTGTAAAATATATAATGATCATTTAATAAAAATTAATTTTAGAAAAAAAAATTAGTAGTTGATAGCTAAAATTTAAATATAAATTTATAAATTAATTTATATTTTTTATTAATAATAAAACTATTTTGTATATTAATAATTTTTTTAATTATTAAAATATTATTTATTTTAGTTATAATTAATTATTTTTTATATTTAAGATTGATTTTTATTGTGATGATTGTGATTCATTTGAACTAAAAGTGAGGTTTGAAACTTAGGGTTTGGTAGTACTTTACATCGAAACCACTCCGTGACATTCATTGCATTATGCATGTTAGGACCATTTTTTGACAGTGACAAATCCTAGATGGTTGTGCTTAAGTTGAGGGATTTTGTTGATGCTTGTGCACATTTATCTCTAACCAATTGGATAATTACATGATACCTATGTGTTCCAAGAAAGGGTCTCTTGACCTACATTTTGTGGCACCCCAAATACTATAGACCCTCTTGATTTAGTGTTACCCCATGCATAATTAACATAGACAGTTAATGGAAATCCTCCTAGCTGAAAGCTTTTATTTGAACAAAATTAGAATACATTAAATGTTTGTGTTTATGTTCACACATTGCATAGCATGCATAACCACCAATTAAGTGATGAATGGAAGAGTTGATGAAAGGAGGGAGAAGTATTGATGAAAGGTTTGAAATTGCAATAGCAAAGTCCAAAAGTGGTCCCTGCTATACCATGAGTTCCACCTTGTCCCCACTACAAGTGACCTACTCCAACAAGATACTATTATTACTATCCAATCATAATAATCAATAACAATCCCTTCCCCCTTCCTCACTCACTGTTGACTGCAATTAATCCTCCCCTTACCCCTTGCTTCAGATCACCTTATCTTATCCACTATTTTTCTTGAATGTGTGCATCTTTTTATTCCATTATACTATATCTTTTGATATACAAAATAAAAATAAAAATATAGGAGTGATCACTAATATTTGCAGTCTGGAGGAGGAGGAAACTACGTCTCACTTTTTTCGTACGTGTAAGGTTGTTTGGCTTGTGTGGGCCAAGTGTTATGAGAGGGTGAGACGACCTCAACGAGACATAGGGATCCGAAAAATCATTTCTTAAGCTTTAGGATAAATGGGGTCACGGAAAGTGTGAATCAGATCTGGGGGAGTGTGGATAGTTGTGATAGGGAAACTGTGGAAACACAGGAATAGAAAGGCTTTTAGAAGTGACATGATTGATCCTATTGAAACTTTTGCTATGTCGTAGGTGAAGGCGTGGTCATGGGTAGTATGCAAAGCGCGTGGCGCTTGTTTTTCTTTCTCCGATTGGTGCCTTGAGCCAATGGTTTGTATAAGGATTGTTATTTTTTCTAGGAACTCCTCTTTTTGAGAGCAGTCGATTTTTTAGATCGGAAGGTAGATTTTTGTATTCGGGTTGAGATATCCCTAAAATATTTCATATTTATTCATTCATTTTTTTTCTGAAAAAAAAATACAAAATGGAGGAGAATATACATGTGTATAAAAAATTTAGAAAATTATAGATGTTATTTCACACTGGTTAAAGATTTATATCAAACTTTCACTTTTTTTATGTGATGTAAGTTTAGATTCATATGATATTACCTTTTTCTAATAAACACCTTTATCCATAGAAATTAGGTTACCAAATAGATATGGAAAGTATATGATTTGGGTTACTTATTCACTATTCCTTTGATTAGGGTAAAGGGAAGGTAGATGTCTATATATAGAAAGGGAGGAATTGTTTTACAATCATCGTAGACATCATTGGACCAATTCAAATTGAATGAAGTGTAGGTAAAGTTAAACACAAAAATACTTTGAATAGTAATAATTTCAATATTGCAAGACATTGACTGGTCTGGTCTTAACAAATTGTTTGAGAAGACAAATATTTTAATTGCATTTTTTTTATTGATTCTTAGTCATAGGAAGCACTTATTGTCTAACCAGTTTGTTCACAAACATGGTCTTTTTTTACCTGATTATTGCAACCTCTTTGCATGTCTTCATTACGGATAAAAAAAACAGTAGAAAAAGGAAAACAAACAATGCAATTGTTCTTCTGATAGTAACTGATTCCTACCAAAATTGATCGGGTCAAACCCCTTATGGATTTTGTAATAAAGAATTATTCAATTCTTTTTACTGTGCTAGGTACTTTCTTATTATGCCATGCACAATTTTTTAATTAGGGTTCACCCCTTCACTAGCTCACATATTTTAAATAATTATTAATTATTTGGAATTAGTATGAACCATTTCCTTTTATAAAAAATATGTGTATTAAATAGAGAATGCTACTTCAATAGCATGCACATTTCAATATTACAATTCTAAATATACAATATATATGTGTATATTCTTATCATGAATTGTTGTTCTTTTCACAAAATGACATTGTCATGATGATTTGAACATGGACTACATAAGAAAAAACAAGTTATGGTAAATTTTTTTTTTTTTTAAGAATTTGGACTCAATTTGGAAAGTATATACGTTAAAATAGACTAGAAAACATGAAATATATATATATATATATATATATATATATATATAAATATATGAAGATAGTAATTTACTTTATGGAAACGTTGAAAAGTATGGGCAATGTAGGACCTTCACTTCGGCTAAACAACAATAAAATTTGTCCTTTTTTTTCATCTCAATGTTGCCTTAAATCTACGTTTTAGATTGATTTAATTTGGTTTAGATCAGATAAATAAAGTCTAGCAAATAATTATTTTAAATAAGAATTAAATTTGGACGGTGTTAGAACAATATAATTTTAGTATTAATACAGTAATAATTGTAATCCATTTCTTGTTTTTTTTTTTAAATAAAAGTTTTTAGGTTAAGTATCACTATGCAACTTGACATCTCAGCTATGCTGACACCTTAAGTAACAACCATAATTTGTCATCACATGAAAAAAAAAATATTATTAAAAAAGAAAAAAGAAAGAAAATACAAAAATATGGGGAACTAGATCAAAACTCATATGCTAACAAAAACGATACATAGGTAAACTATACCTATTCATAAATAATTCTAAGAACAGACTATATGGTAGCCTAATATACCAATGAAAAGGTTCTCTGTGAATAAATCCTAAATTATCCAACTTATCAGCAAATGCATTCCATTCACGAAAAATATGAGTAATCCTAAATCTGATTTTCTCACAGTAATTAAGACAAGTATTCCATCGATTACGAAGCATCCAAGGAACATTGATCCTAGCAGTAAACGCAACACAAAACTAAAGTAGAATCACATTCCAGCCAGACATTAGTAAGCCTCATCTTTTGAGCTTCCTCCATAGCATGTATAACCCCATAAAACTCAGCAACCAGAGCAGTCTGAACTTCAAGAAACGCAGAGAAAGCTCCGATAAATTCCCCCATACTCCCACGGAAAATACCTCCACATGTAACAAGATCAGGATATCCCCTAACAGCCCCATCAATGTTAATTTTAACCCAACTTGGTGAAGGAAACTCTCATCTAACACGAAGAGGACGAAGAACTTTACCAGTACGAGTATTAATATAAAAAAAACTTGATGACGTTGAAATCCAACATATCATTCTTCATTGAAGCTTTAGATGAATTAAGCACTAGACGAGTTAAATCTTTAATAGCCGAAATAGCCCTAGAAACCTCAATTTTATCCTGAAAACGAGCATAATTCCTCATACGCAATCCAAATAGAAAAAGTTATAACAACAAGCTTAATCAAATTAACTAAAGGACTACCATCACTCTTAATAAAAGAGAGAAGATAGTCCATATTAGAGAAATGAAAATTAGGAAAAATTTGCTGAACGAAACTCCAAATACGCAAAGCATTAGAACATTAAAAAAATAAATGGTGAATAAATTCCTCGTGCTTTTCACAAAACGTACGCATAGAACAAATATGCAAACCTTTATTTTGAATATGTTGATCTGTAGGAAGCTGCCTATGAAAAAATTTCCAAAGGACCAGAGTTTTGGAAGACGGAAGATATGAAGACCAAATAAATTTACCCCAACCACAGGGAACTTTTGGATCCAAGAAAAAAGTCCTAGCTGATTTAAGAGTGAAACGACCAGACTCATCTACAATCCAATTAGGAATATCATGTTCCGCCCTAACCATGATATGACTAAAAAGATGAGGCATCTGCTGTAAAGACAACGGAATATTGCAATCACCACCTGTCCAAAGCTGAGAGACTGTATCTGGAATGCTAACATTATTAGATAATCCTACAATATTTGCTAAAGAAGTAGTACCACACCATTTATCATTCCAGAAGTTAATAAAAGAACATGTACCAACAATCCAAGAAGTATAATAAAGTATAGTAGAATAAAATTGCCTAATTGCAGGCCAAAGAGATGAGGATCTATAAACCATTCGAAACTCGTATTTTGATTTAAGAACCCTAGCTTTCAAGAGCAAAGACCAATGTTTGTTGCTATAAGCACATTTCCAAGCAAGCTTAAGAAGATATGCATTATTTTCATGGTGAAGGTTAATAATCTTCAAACCTCCATTTTCAAGGGGAGAACAAATCGTAGCACAATTAACAATAGCTATACCTTTTTTCAGAATATCACCTGCCCATATAAAATTTCGACACCACTGCTCAATTTGCTTAAGAAGAGAAATAGGCCATTTATACAAATTAAAACTATAAGTTAGAAGACCCGTAATCACCATATTGACCAACTGAACCCGATCCATCATGCTAAGAGATTTACCTTTCTAAGAAGCAAGCTTTATTTTGACTTTATTAGCCAAAGGTTGAAGAAAACGACCCCTTTGAGCACCAACAAAGATAGACACTCCTAAATAACTGAAAGGAAAACAACCATGACTACAAGAAACAATACATTGAATTTTGGTGACAAATCTTACAGAATTATCCATGGTAAAAAAAATACTCTTAGAATTATTAACATATTGACCCGAGAAATCACCATATGTTTTAAGAAAAATACTCAAATTTCTAAGAGACTTATTATCTGCCCTACAGAAAACAAAAATGTCATCAGCATATAAAATATGAGAGGGAGTGAGAAAACCTTGCGGACTAGCCATATGTAGTATCCTCTTATCATTCACAAGCTTTGCGAGACCTCTATTATGAATTTCTTCTGCAAGACAAAAATGTAGAGGAGACAAAGGATCACCTTGTCTAATACCTCTACTACAAGGAAAAAAAAACCCACCAAACTGTCATTTATTCTGATAGAAAGCATAGATGAATGGAGAATAGTACTAATCCAACCGACACACGAGGGGTGAAAACTAAAGCATGACAAAACTAATAGTAAAAAACTTCCAACTCAGAGAAAAATTCGCCTTTGGTCTCCAATACTCTAAAGACAATTTGTAGATTTGAATCCAGGCCTGAGTTTTGGTACTCTTCGTAGTAGTTGGAACAAAGTCTTTTGTCCAGGCAAATAGTCTCAAGAAACTCGAAAATAACTTCAAAGAACCCATTCCGAGGACCCACCGCACGTCTTCTAAAGAAGCGAACTCCAACTCATAAAAACCTTTTTCGAGAGGGATTGTTTTTCACGGTCCAAGAGTCTTCCACACCAACTGTAACTTTATAGTTAAATCAAGGTGTATGAGAGATTTGTCTCCCTTAAAAATACATTCTAACCTTGATATATATAGCTAATTGAATTCGGTTTCTGATAAAAAAAAGAGTGAAAATTATTAAAAAAGGGAATGGTTAGGGTTGGTAAATTTGAGTTACAAATTTTAATTTAAAATAAAAAGTTATTAGAATGTGAAATAAAAAAATACAGAGCATATTTTTTTTCAAAATATATTATTTGACCAAAACAAACGTACCAAAATATATATTCATCACAATTTAAAATATTATTTGTTATCTTGATTATTTTAATTAATTTTTTTATTCAACTATCTATAAATAATAATAAGAAGAAGAAGAAAAACAATAACAGCTAGAAAATGTTAAAAATTTAAAACTAAAAAAATATTTATCCAGCTAAAGAAAATAAGTAAAATTATATTTATGAAGATATAAACATAAAAATTTAACAATAACAATTTTAAAAATCATATATATAATTACAGAGTGGCGTAAAATTTAAATAAATATTTATTTTATACCCAAAGTAATAGTTTAAACATTTTCTAAAATGCGACGATATGTAGAGAGAACAAATTGATTTTTTTATTTGTTCAAAATAAATGTATAGTTTGTGAGTTTTTCGTAAACAAATTTAAAATACTGTGACCAATTTAACTTGTAAAGATTTTAATACTAGAAAATAAAATTTGAATATTTAAAATAAAAGAAAAGGATAATCAAACAAATTGACTTAAGAATTAAAAAAATAAAAATAACCTAATTATCTTTAAAAACTAAAAAACATTAAAATAATGCAGTCAAGTTAAATTAAATAAACAAAAAATAAAAATAAGCATAGTGAAGGGTTGTGTGCACATTTTTATGGTCTTTTTTACATTCTTAGTTGATGCTTGTTTGTTTTAGAATTTTAGTTGTCGAGAATCACTTTAAAGGAATCTTAATAAAATTTCGAACTATACTTTATTATATTTAATATTTTTGAACCATTGATTTTCATAGTTTCAATCAAACAAAAAGTAAATTGAAAATTGAAAAAGAAAATAACCTCTTGGAAGAGCAGAATATTAAAAAGGGAAAAAGAAAAAGAAAAACTCAGGGTTTTGTAATAACCATGAGAATTTATAGTTGCTTTTTTTTTTCTATACATTTATGTTTAAAAACAGTGTAATTTTGTCACATCCAAACTTCAAATTAATTCTCATAAGTTTTATACTGTGCAGTACGATTGAAGAATTTATTCTTTTAATTTTTTATTCATCCAACAAAATCGATTCTGTAAAAAATAATGAAAACAGATTTTCTATGAATTGAATCAATTCTACTAAAAGAAAAATATAAACAAAAAGTATTGCATGAACACCAATGTGTTGCACTTAGAGAGATGGAGATACAAAAGAAAATATATATAATAAATAATATGACGCAATAAGAAAACAAAAAAGTGTTAATTAGGAGTCTATACTTTAGTAGTATTACGTTTAAAATGTTTTTGTTTTATAACATCCAAACAAAATTTCCAGTTTAAACGAAAACATCAAAGTTTGTATATATATATTTTTAAATTATCTGTTGCTATAAAATAATTTCTCTTATAATTATCAATGCACGACACAACTTATTTTTCAGATATTATAATATCAAGTTGTGAGTTATGAAAGAAACTAAGTTTTCATTTCACCCACACATTCAAAATGTTTTAAATTCTATTCACGCAAAATCAAAAAGTCTCATCTTGAAATTAATGATAATTTAAATATTTTTTTTTCATAATTCATCAATATATTTTTTAAGATTTTTTTTAGGAATAAAATTATTATAGCGCTAAATTTAAATTTTAAAATAAGTAATATCTTAGATAAATATGATGTTAAATATTAACTCAAAGTTCTAAATAAGTTGAGTTATCACAGGTAGATTCAAGTCGGTCAGGTCCAAGTCGAGCAAAGTCAGCCCAGGCCTTGTGTGGTCATGGGTCGATCCTAAAGCCTCTTTGACTTACACCAGAGGCTAAGGGGTTGTGCGGTCATGGGCCGACCCTGAAGCCTCTTGTGTGGTCATGGGTTGACCCTAAAGCCTATTTGCCTTACGCCATAGGCTGAGGGGCTGTGTGGTAAGGGCCCGATCCGGTTAAACCTTAAATGATTGGTGTTGAGGAGATTACCATTACAGAATTTGTGTAATGGACAGTTAAGTAATCAAAGGAATTATAAAGAAGAGGAAGAGGCGAGAAGGCGCCAAGGAGAGAGCTATATGAGAGAGGGGAGACCGACTGAGAAAAGGGGGAAAATTGTTAGAATGTATGGCTTTAAACTAGAGGAGGGGGGTGAATGGTTTAAAGAGGGTTTTCGCAAACTTTTAAGTCAAGAATGAAATTACTTCGCGAAACACTTGAATCAAAATTCAGTTTTCCAAAACACAAAGCAAATAAGCACAGCACCAGAAAAACAATCGGTTGTTTATACCAGTTCACAAATATAAAAATTGAATTTAAAGAGATTAAGGATAGAAAGAATGCACAGAGAGATTTATACTGGTTCACTCTAAACCCAGAACTACATCCAGTCTTCCCAGAAACCACTAACCCTAGATCACTTACAACACAACCAAAGAAGTGACCTTAATCCCCTCAAGACACACACTTCCTTTGGTCCAGCACAACACCACTAAGAATGCTGGTCTTGATCCCCTCAAGAACACACAACACTTCTCAGCAATACACACAGAGTTTCTTTCAAAAGTACAAAGGATTACACTTGTTACGGAACAAATCTGAAATCAATACAAGATGAAAATCCTATCTCACACTCTTTGATCAATACAATCTCTAAGCAATTCTTAACTTTTCAAAATCTCAAAATCAGTTAAAAAACTCAAATCTGTTTTTTTCTATATTTAAAACAAATTTGTTTGTTGCATAATCTTAACAAACTATTAATTGCATTTAAAGATTGGTCAAAGCATTAAAAACTGGAGTGTAAACAGTTAGAAAAACATTTAATGCTCAGTCAAAGCACAAAACAGTTTTC
>Ga0123342_1008087_pt1 | contig 13480 bp, 7 predicted proteins | sample Turbeawhitnodule_FD_89960 | JGI IMG/M metagenome (GOLD analysis project Ga0123342, IMG submission 89960) | Root nodule microbial communities of legume samples collected from Mexico - Turtle bean Mexico white nodule | ecosystem: Host-associated > Plants > Roots > Nodule | place: Mexico: Nepantla...
AACAGTGCTGAAATAAATCTGTTCATTTTCACATAAATCGATTTATTTTCTGTAAAACTGGGTTAAACATTGTTTCTGCGAGAAAGTTTTAAAAGGTCAATTCACCCCCCCTCTTGAACTTTGACACTATTAAACCCAACAGCTAACACATCTTCAAGGTTTGATTTCCCTTTTGAAATGGTATCAACTGTTTTCACAAGATATAAAACTTTCTTTTGAAGAGACTCACAGTTTTTGCAAAATCTTGAATCACATTTACAAGAAGAGTTTTGATAAATCAGTTCAAAAAAATTTAAATCAGCATTTGATTGGTTCTAATCATTTTCTAGAATTGTGATTCTCTTTTTCAACTTGTTGTTTTCACATTTCAATCGGTTATTTGAAAAAGTTAATCTCTTAGCTTCTCCATGGATTTCTTGGAAAGCATCAAATAATTGAAAATAATTTTCACACTTGCTAGAAGAGGTTGTACTTACTTGACTTGATTCAAATTCTTCTTTGGTCATTAGGCAGATTTCCATCTTGATTTCATAAGAGATTGAATCAGCATAAGACTTTTCTTTATCCATTAAGTTACTCATTGGATTCTTGTGCCATTTCTCAAGTGTATCCCACATTTCCTTAGCTGAGATACATTATGAAATCTTGAGTAATTCATCAGAATCTAAAGCAGAAACAATAATATTCTTTGCTATACAGTCAAGATGTTCTTTAGATGATGCAAAATTAATTTCAGGCATATGCTTATAGGTATTATTTGAAATAACATTCCAAATGTCCTTATCTAAAGATTGAATAAAGAACTTCATTCTTATGCACCAAATTGGATAATTTTGACCACAAAACAGAGGTGTTTTATTAAAAGAAACACCTTCCCCAAAAGGCATTTTATCATCCATCAAAAAAGATTTTTCAAAAAACATAAACAAGGACTTGAGTAATTTTCAAGAACCTAGCTCTTGATGCCAATTGTAAGAATTGATGGCTCAAATAAAATAAGAGGAGGGGTGAATTGTTTTATCAAAGATTTTCACAATCACTTGCTTCAGAATGAATCCTTAACAAACAACTCAGATAAGCACGTAAGGAAGGCAATCAAATAATCCAACAAAACAGTTATCAGAATTCCAACCGGTTAAAGTCACGATTAATCGGTTGTTTATAGCAACGAAAATATCAAACAGTTAGAGAGTTTGAGAGAAAGAGAGATTTACACACAAAGTTTATACTGGTTCACTCAACCCCTAAGCTACATCCAGTTCACAGTCAAACCATTGAGTTCCACTGGCAATCAATCACAGATTACAAGAACACACCACAAAGAGGTGACTTTGAATCTCACAAAGCCTATTCACTCCCTTTGCACACAGAACACCTCAAGACAGAACACCCTCTGCCTTTACAGGATTTCAACAACAAACAGTATGTAAAATGAACAATTACAAGATACTAAACAGGATAAAAAGCACCTGGATTTACAGAACCAAAGATCTTATGATCAACACTTGTCACCACACAATAAAGCTTGAAAGCACTCTTGCTTTTTGAAACTCTTTCACGAACCAAAAACTCTTTATCAAATCTGAATGAATACTTGTTGTATTTCTTGTGTTGTTTTTTTTATTTGAAAACGAAGCTATATTTATAGTCTTTGAAAAGCTACCGTTGTAGGCAGTTTTGTTTCACTAAATTAGTTAAAACAGGTTTTCGAAATACTGTTATGAAAACACACATTTAACCAGTTGAAACCACAATATAAATGGTTGAATGTTTTAAGCAGTTACACAACTGATTCAAAAAATAGTTTCAAAACTTCTAGCCAGCTAAGTGATAAACAACCGGTTATTTCGACAAATCAATCGGTTTTTTTTTTCCTTTGCTTGGAAAAAACACTTAGTTGTTTAAAACAAATTTAATCAAGCTTTGTGTAGGCTTTCAAGGAATAATCTTACAAAGATTCTAAACACCCTAATCTAAACCCAAACCTAGGAAGCAACACAACTTCAGGCTTCATGTGGATTTGATACATCAAGGCTCCCATCTTCAACACCTGGATGACACCATATCAGCGTTACCTTGCTGATGGCATGCTCCCGGCAGAGCCTGTGGAGGTTAAGATAATTAAGAAGAACTCGGGCAGGTATACCCTGTGATACAAACTTTCATATGACTAAGGACACAACAAGCACTTCCCAAAAGGGTCATTCATCTCAAGATGCAAAGCCAAGCCCCACCAAGCCTCGAGAAAGAATCATCATAAGAAGAAAAAGCTATAGACCAAAATACGAGAAGTTCTTCCTTTTGGTCTTCTTAAAAATAATAGAATATTTTTGTAAATAATTTGGGCTCACTTTAGGGGTCCAAATAGCAAAGATAGGCTAGAATAAGGTACCATTAGCATAATAGGGGTTGTGGGTAGCATTTTAGCTTGTTCCTAGCTCTTTTGGAAGGCATTTTGACCTAGTTTCTAAAAGGACAAGCCTAGGATGCAGGTTTGACAAGGCTGCGCATTTTTTCCCTTTTTCCCATTCTACCCCTTTAGCTTGTTCTCCAAGGCTCCTTCACCTATAAATAAGAGGCCTACCTAGTGTATTTTACAAGTTGAATGAAATAGAGAAAAGTTACTCTGCACATTTTGTGAGAGATGCTAGTGAGGCTTATCCTCTTAGTCTTTTAGTCTTATCTTGTGAGAAATTGAGAGCTCTCAAGTGGCGGCTTCCTACACTTATCTTGGAGTCATTTCATCATCCAAGTGGCGTGTTCATCATCTCAAACTCCATTTCTCATAAGCTTCCTTTTCCTTAAGCTTTTCCTTCCATTGTCAATCGATTCAATTCATAAATATGTTCTTCTTTTGGCTTCCTTTTGCCTATTCGGTTTTTACATTTTGTTCTTGTTTTCCTCGTTAATTCCGCACCATATCTTATCATCATCTTCACCTTATACTTGTATTTTACTTTTGCCTTTGTGAAATGAATCTTCACATCTACTTAACCACTTGGTTAAGTTAATGTCCAGTGGGGATTTTCCTTAGGTTTTCACTCTTATTTGTGTAAAAATCTCAATCATAAATCTAAAGTGTCACCTAAATGAACAATCCTAAAATCAACTCACATCACCATGGTAAATGGAAAATTGTTCAAACATGGCTACACTCATTCTATCCTCACCTGCATAAGCGGGGATCAGTGTACACGCATCATGGCATAGCTCTATGAAGGCATTTGTGGAAGTCATGTCGGGGGATGAACTCTCTCTCTAAAGGCTGTTTGGAAGGGGTACTATTGGCCGACCATGAGGGAACACTGCATGAAGTATGCGCAACAATGTGATCAAAGTCAGAAGCACACTGATTGGCATCATGCACCCCCAAAGGAGTTGCAGTCCATATATAGCTCCTGGCCTTTCCATACTTGGGGAATAGACATCTTGGGTCCATTCCCACTAGCAATTCGCCAAATGAGGTACTTGGTGGTGACCATTGAGTATTTCACCAAGTGGATAGAAGCTGAACCAGTTGCGCAAATAACTGCCCACAAGGTTCAGCACTTTGTATGGAAGAACATTGTTTGTCGTTTTGGGATTCTAAAATGTTTAGTGTCTGACAACTACACCAGTTCGCGAGCCAACAGTTATGCAAGTTGTGCACAAAGCTCATCATCAAGCAGGTGTTCGCCTCAGTAGAGCATCCTCAGACAAATAGACAGGTCGAATTCATCAATAGAGTCTTGTTCAGAGACTTGAAGAGGAGGTTGGAGAAGGTTAAGGGGAATTGGGAAGAAGAGGTACCTTGAATCTTGTGGACCTACCACACCACCCCACAATCCACCACGAAGGAAACGCCTTTCCGTTTGGTATATGGATCAGACGTGATGTTCCTAGTGGAGATTCAGGAAAGCTCGTTGCGATTCCAGAACTTCGTGATAAAAGACTCTAACGAAGGGAGGAAGGTGAACTTAGACTTACTCGACGAGGTGCGAGAGCAAGCGTGCGTCAAAGATGAAGCCTTGAAGAGAAGGGTGGACCAAAAACAAAGGTCCAAGCTGAAACCTCGACATTTATAAGTTGCCGACTTGGTGATGCGAAAAGCTCACCCCTACTAGTTAGAGAACAAGCTGTCTCCCAAGTGGACCGACCCATTTCGCGTGGCAGAGGAACTCAGAAACAGAGCGTACAGGCTCGAGACTCTAGAGGGTGGAGCTATACCCCACACGTGGAATGGGGCCAACCTCAAGTTTTATTTCAGTTAATGTATTTTCGTCAATCTCTATGAACAATTTGAATAATTAAGGGGACACTCTTTTTCCCTTACAATGTTTTTTTAATGAGGTTGCCCAATGAAAGCTATTCTTGGAAAGATGTTTTGCTAGGATACTTTGTTAACACACAATAAGGCGAGTTGACCTGTATGTTATCCGAGTAAGCGCAATGTATGCATGATTGACGGCTAAATGAGGTCACCTATCCCTTTGGTAAGACTTTGGGCCTAGGTGACTCGACCATCATACTATTTAGATGGGAAACCTTCTCTCAGTAAGACTCTAAGTCTAGGCGCACTGAATGCGATTAAGATTATTTGCCCGAGGGTAGGTAGACTGACCTACCTCGATGTCAAGGAGTAGACTTGACGCGTAAGCCAACACTCGAGTCAGATACTCCAAGTAATAAAAAATCATTCAAAGAGTAGACTCGGTGTGTAAGCCAAACACCCAAGTAAGATACTCCAACCTAAAGGACTTAATAGAGTGGACATGGCGTGTGAGATGACACCCAGGTCAGACATTCTAAAGGCCAACAAGTTATGAAATATCTATAACTGGATATCAGATAGGACGACTTTTGCTCAGTAAGACTCTGAGCTCAGGTGCCCCGAATCATAGTTAGCCATAACTAAGATTGTTTGGCTTAAGTTGGGAAAGATGACCTGGCTCGGTAAGATTATGAGTTCAGACACCCTAAAGCATATACCATAAGATAGTACGCTCTCTGCTTAGTAAGATTTTGAGTCCAGGAGGTATAGAACCACGATCAACAGTACCTAAGAGCACGCAACTAAAGGTATAAAGAGCGACCCACCTTGACGTTAGTGGAACCATCCGAGCTCGGGCACTCTTTGAAAAAAAAGCCAAGATTAACCTTGTAGGGGTAGCAATGCACCCGAAGGCGTTAAAAGCAGACTTGATGTGTAAGCCAACACTCAAGTCAGATACTCAAAGTAACGAAAATTATTAAAGAGTAGACTTGGCACGTGAACCAACACCCAAATTAGATACTCTCAGCCGCTAAAGGTCATTCAAGAGCAGACTTAACGTAGAGATTGGCTCCAAGTCAAATGCTCAAGTCACTCCAAGCACACAAGTCCTGCGCGACCAAATCGAAAAATCGAATCCCTTGCTCATGTAGCTAGTCAACACGCGAGAAAGTGTGACATCCTTCACAATTAGAAGGTACATATCATCCATGATATACCTCTGCCAAGAGCACTATGATTTACCATGCTTAATCGACGTATTACATTGATAAAGTGGTTGGTTTATTAGTTGATTAAGTTATGATATTCGTGATGTGCATCGTTAATACCCTAGTCGAGACATGACAAAGTCAAGAAAGGTAAATAAATAAAGCTACTAATGTATACAAAAGGTTAGAGAAATTGTTCAAAGAGATGCGAAAGGCAGGTGATTACAAAGAAGGCTCAACACTCTACTCCTCCTCATCCACCAGTTGCCCATCTACCACGGTTTTGCCCAAACCAAGTTGGGAGAAATCCATCTCTGGGTAGATTTATGAGGCTTGTGCGACGACATCTTCAAAGCCCGCCATGAAGGAATTAGCAGCATCGTCGGTGAGAGCTTCCCTTTCTCGTGCCTACTCCTCATCCTTCTTGGTCAGCTCCCTCTTTAGTCTCTCCACTTCAACTTGGAGCTCCGTGTTCTTGTTGGATAACTCTAGGGCTTCCTTAGATTCCTCAGTCAAAAGAACCTAGACTCTTCTTGTGTTCACTTGAGCTCTTCGTGGAGTTTATGCTTGAGGCCATCCACTTGTCGCGAGAGCTCAGCAACCTTGTGGGTTTCCTCCTTGGCTGAGCCTTTCCACCCCGTTAGTTTGGAGATGGTCAGGCAGTTCACAACCAAGGCTTGCCCCAGTTGCCTCACCGCTTGCTCCACTAGTTGGTCCTCCTCTAAGCTCTCAAGTTTTTCGTTGGCTTGGGCAGATAGAAAGGTCTTCTCAAGGAAGGTAGGGGCATTCAAGGTAGGATCCCACAATCCTCCCACTGGCGCACTTGCACCCACGCCCTCCTGCACCACTATGTTCTGAGAAGGAGGAGGGCTGGGTGGATGAGCTTGAGGAGAAGGAGCGCGACCATTTGAAGCATAATGTTCAGCAGGCTCAGCATCGACCTTTCTCCTTCGTTTGAAGACAGACCCATAATAGATTTCTTCATCGTTAGAAGGGACGACCTCAGCCATGAACTTGAGCATCAAATCTTTAGTAGGTGAAGTTTGGGCAGCTACTTTCATCTTCTTGGCCCTAGCTAACAAGTCCTTCTTGCTGAGTCTAAACATAGTGTCTGCAAGAGAACAAGGTGGATTAGTAAGCAAGCACACAAGTTAACGTTAGTAAAAGCAAGAGAATGAAGGATACCAATGTACGCCTTAAGTCCCACTGGGGAGGATTCTTGGCCTATGAGAGTGGCAGTGTCAAAGACCACTTTCAGACAGGAGAAGAAGAGGCACACCTCTCGTTCCCGTTGAGGCATTTCATCTAAGCATTTGGCACCCTGGAACCTTGGTTTCTCAGTCAAGTACAAGGGCAACCCATCTAGAAGAGTTAGGTCCCTCTTATTGCAACAAATTTTTAGGAATTTGCCCTTGTTTGTAAGATTGCTGGAAGAGTGACAACAAGGCTCTCCCAGCTACCCCGTTGAAGGACACCCACAACTGGCGACCAAGGCGTTTGGCTTCAAAAAAGTGCAAGAAGACCTCCACTCATCGCAGTAGATCCTCTCATCCTCCCTACAAGGCACTAACTTATGACCTCTATCATTCTCCCTACCAAGGATACACTTTTTTTTACGCTCACTTTTCATATAATGCACTATTTCCTCGTGAGAAGTGTATATGGAGGTTTCTCCTAAAAGGGTATCAGAAGCCTAGGGGTACATGACTCGATAATCCATCACTCAGAATATCTAAAAATAAGAAAAGTAAACAAGCAAAATACAGGTACACGTTCAGGCAGTGAACAACGCGTGTTCAACATTTAAGGAAAACAATGAAGCTAACAGAGATAACAAACAGAATCCAATGAATGCAGAAACAATCCCAGAATAGTTGATATGATCATGATGAAAACATTAAATGATACCAGTGCATAATCATGAATAAGAGGGGGTACCTTGGTTCGAAGAACGAGTCGAGGCGAGGAGGTTGTCTAGGATGAGGAAGGAGGTCCAAAGAGTTTGATTACAGGCGCAAAGGTTTCATGGAAGGGAAATTGAACAATGAGAAACAACGAAGTTTTCGAACTTTATAAAACACAGTGTTGGGAAGGGTAAACGACAATGAGTTCTGGCCATTGATGATAGGCCACGTGTGCGCCTGTGATGGAGTGTGGTGAAACGTCCACTCAGAAAGGCTTTGTGCGTCGCGTCGCGTGCGCCACTACCCACAAGACACGTAAGGTATCAAGGGAGAGGAGATAAACTCTTTGCTGAAACAAGCTCAGCTCGAGCCTGAGGGGCTTGTATACTGGGCCAGAGCGCTTAGAGCTCAGTGCTTGCTGGTCGAAGCTCAGCATCTGCCTCAGATAGGTTAGCTCGGATTTTGGGCCAAGTTGATGGGACATGTGGTTGGGCTCAAGATATTTGTGTTAACCCTTTTCTATATACTTAACCCCTTGTGTGCAAGGCCCAGACGGTCAGCAAGGGGTAGTAATGGACTTAGGGGTGCGCTTAGTGTGTATGAATCTAGTACGAGCAAAATGTTTTCTCTAAACCTAAGCCCATTTGTGCTAGGGTACGATAAGGTAGGTTACACGTATGATGCGTAGCGCCTCGTCGAGGGTGCCTACGTATAACAGATTGGACCCCCGGTGCTGGTACATGAGTTGGTACTCTGGTGGTTATTCTGTAAAGATTTTATGCTCTCCAAAAAGGAGAGGTTTTGTTCAGTTGCGGTGCAAAGAGAATGTGCCCGAGAACAAAATATCTTCCAATTATGCAGGCTTTCAGTTGGGAGAGACTCTTGTGATAGAAAGTTGCTACAAAAGGTAGGCTATAAAAGGGACTTGAGATCCCAGGTAAAGGTATGCTGTTTCTAAGACTGAAACTAGTTACTTCTTGTTTCTATAAGCCCTGTACTGACTTGATCGTCGAAGTGCAATCAACAGGTAGGGCCCCCTCTGTCTCACCGGAGCCACGAACAAAGGGAAGAGCAGATTCCAACAGAGATAGATGGAACTAGAGTTTGGGATTGGAGTCAACCGACGACTAGGTCAACCGACAAGAACAAGAAACATAATTGCTTCTCTTTTTAACAGATCCAGGAGTATGATAATAAATAAATATTATTCATTTTTCACAATTCACAGAATATTTGTATTGTCTAGAGGTTTCCTAGTAGGTGACCATCAGGGATTTATACTTTTAAATTCTTTTTTACTTGTTGAAATTTTATGTTGATGCATCAACATTTGATTATTGAGAGACTAAGCATTCATATTTTAATTGGTATAATAATTAAATGATATAATAGAAATTGACCCAGTCTCATATTAGAAGTTTTAAAATTTTTCTTATCTCATATAGTCATTATCTCAAGTGCTATCTTTTAGTTATTTTTCATTTCTTAGAACCTTGAAGTACTTGCATTTTTTTTGCACTATCAATTGCTCACATAATTCCTGGGATACAACCCTCAGATCAAAGGTACTTGTATTTTAACTGGAGAATTAAATCTCAAAAGTTCAAATAGATTTTGTAGTACTTTTGAAGGAGTATGTGAATTTGTGTCTATGTAGTGTTGTTGAAAGTTCACCTACGATCATAACCTGCAAACAATGTGGGTGAAAAATTTATGTCACGCAGAAAAAGTACTAAGATTGACATTGCCACTGTCATTAAAGAGGTACTTCCAGCAGCTTTTCTTTGTCATGTTTGATTTGGAAATGAATCAAATTACATGTCAAATTACTGTGATCCTTTTGAATCTAATTTAGTAGAGACATTCCGGGAACTGCAGGAAGCAAGAGCATCATTTGAGGAAGCCCGTTTCAATTTGGTAATTTACGCAGCACAGGAGAAAATGTTACATAGAAAATGAAATAAGAAATATAGTTAGGTATTAACCACATGATATATTTAATCATCTAGGTTGCCACCCTTAATAACGTTGAGGTGAAGAAGAGATTCGAGTTTTTAGAGGCTGTAACCAGAATTATGGATGCTCATTTTCGATACTTTCAACAGGTGTATGGCATAGTCACATATATGGAACTTTCTCCATATGTAATAATATTGCACTTGTACTGAATCTGAAAACACCTCTTGCAGGGGTATCAGCTATTGCATCAGATGGAACCTTTCAGTAAAGAAAGGTAGGCCCTTCGGTCCACGTCGTCTTAATAAATATTATATAGACTAATAATATTATATATCAAATTTTGTATGCTTACATTATTTGCAAAATATAAAATCAAGCAACCCAATCATTGATCATATATTAAGTTAATAAAATTTATTCAGACAAAAATCCATCTAATGTTATATTGCACCAAGTGGTTTTAATGGCCATAGTGTCTTTTATAGTTAACATTTTTTAAATACCAAAAAATATTGAATTTTGAGAAATTTATGAATTTAGAACATTAAATTGTTAGTATAAAAGAAATCAAATTATATTAGTATATATATGGATTATGATAGATGATATGGATAACTACCAGTGATCATATCAATTACACGTGCTAATTTAACTCACTATGATAAAAAAAAAATACTTATAAATAATAAGGTGAATTAAACACTAATTAAAAATAGTCCGTATAAGTAATAATGATTAAATACTAATTAAAAATTGAAGTGATGTCCACCATATATTACCACCGTTCATTTATCTAACAATTTCTTAACATATTTAATGCAAAAGTAGTAAGAAAACTAAGATATTTTTTCTTTTGTTAGGATGTTGAAATGGGTTAGAAGTAGCTAAATGTTGAATTTATGGAAAAACATGCTAAGGAGCGGATATTAGAAGAAAAGATGGAGCTATTGATGAAAACTCATGAAAAGCAAAGTGAATGCATGAACAAACAAGATAAGCTGATGCGCAAACAAAATGAGCAGATGCAACTCATCATACAACACATTCAAAGTTGTTATTTAGTGACCGAAACAAAATCGCTATATCTATGGTGGCTATACAACATATAAAAATAGCCACTGAAACTGATATGGTGGTTATATCTACAAAGTTGTTATTTAGTGATCGAAACAGAATCGTTTGCTGTAATTAAAAATAATATTTTAATCCATTAGCGACCAAAAATGGGGTCGCTATCACCTTCTATTTTAGCCATCGATTTAGCCACTAAAAATAGTTGTTGCACCAAATTGTCTACAACCGATTTACCCATCGAAATTTTGGTCGCAAATTCGCGACCACTTTATAATTTGGTCGCTAAATACTTTGCGACTAGGGTTTTCATTTCCATCTTTATTTGGTGGTCGTTTTGGTCGCAAATATGTTTAGCGACCGATTATATTGCTTTTAACGACCAAATTTGGTGGTCGCTAAAAGTAATTTTTTTTGTAGTGCAAGTTATCTCAAATCTCACAAAGCAACAAACAAAGAATGTATTTCACTTCAAGAGAGGTTAAGAAATAAAGCAATAAAAACTAATTTTTAAAGTACCACTCAAAGGATTAAATATGACACATGATTTCAAAGACTAGCCAAAAATATTATGAAAATAAAAAATTAAGGCTTAGAAGAAAATAGGCACACAAAAGATAACCTAAAGAAAGACGTTGGAACCGATCACAACATCATGCTTCTCAAATTGAATTTAAATTTTGAAATAGAAACACAAATTGCTAGAATGGAATCTTAGAAGAATCAAATGAGATTTTGAATTATCAACAAAAACATAATAGAAACCTAACTCTAAAGAGATTACTAATGATCTTAATAGCAATCAGGAACTCAAAAATGAAATTCAAAAGCACTTAAAAGCTTCATACTATGCGACAAACATCTTATAACACTTAAATTGAAAATTCAAAGGCACACTAGTAGAATTTATGACAAGATAAGACTAAACATGATAGCTTGAAACCTCCATGGATTGGCTTGGTTCTTGGCTTGATGGAGTGATTGGCAGAAGCAATGGAGAATGAACGTCAAGGAGAGGTTGCAAAGAACCCTTGGCTCCAAGGAGTGTTGTGAGGAGTGTGGAGAGTGATATGTTAGGCCTAATCATTATAAGAATTTGAAAGGGAGATCAAAGAGGTGTCTACCCTGGATATAGGAGACAAGGAGAGATTTGCTTGCAATATGGGCAACATAACTCTATATTCAATGATCTATCTTTTAATGTAATCTGCCCACTAATTTATAGTGGAAGGGGCTGAACAGTTTGGAGCCAAAATTTAAAAATTCAAAATAAAACTCTCCAATGAGAAGGTGTCATGTAGACTCATGCTTTTCATGTGTAGCTCACACTGTCCATGCTAAATCCTCTCCGCTCCTAGGCTGCCATGTGGACATGCATGTGCTCCTTGCAAATTTTGGTCCTATATTATACCCTAGAAGTTCTAGGGTTACACCGGGCTCAAAGAAGCCCAATTGTAACTCCTAACCCTAACTAGACATATTTTACTATTGCCCCAAATACAAACCCAAAAGCCTATGCTACTTGGTCCAACTATTTTGTCCAATTATTTTATGCTACTAGATCCAATACATGGCCCATGAAATCCTAAACAACTTTATACAATTTATTTAAGCTAAAGTTTGGCCCAAAAATAATGTTGACTAGTCATTCGAAACTCAGTCTTCTTGTGTTCTTCTGATCAAAGCTCTAGTTTATATTTTGATGACTTAGATGTCTTTTTGGATATGCATTGTACATTCCTTCATCCTAGAGTTGTCCTCTTGATTGGGCTACAAAGATAAACAAAAGCCCAATAAGACTCATATTTGAAAGTAAGTCCATAAATAGACTCTAGGTCTTCATCCTCCTTATGATGTGGTTATGTATGACTGGATGGTTGCCATCATCCCCTCCTTCTTGAGAGAATTTGTCCTTAGATCTATATGGTTGATCTTGAAAAACAACCTTATTCCTACTTTAAAAATTATGCTCATCCTCGAGGATCTTAACTCTCACAAATTCTTTTACGCATATACAAATTTTCTACACTTAAAAAAAAAAATTACATCCACAAAATATTTTCTAAAAGTCCGTTACTGATATAATATGTTATATTAAAGTTCAATTATATGATTCATTCTTCCTATTAATGGATTTAATTAATCCAAACACCTAACTAATTTTTTTACAAGTACATTAAGGAAATAGACCTTTCATTAGTTTTGTTTCGTCCTTACAATAGTGTCGTCAGATGAGCAAACATAGGAAGATTCGTCAATCAAATTTATATACATACGGACAGGACAACTACATAACTTTTTTAAACTTCTCCATAAGTAAAAAAATATACGTATAAGTTAAAATATTTTCTTATATAATTTTTTATTTTATTTTTAACTAATATATAAACTAATTTTATTTTTTTAAAAAATATTTTTATTTGTGTTTTTTCTTATAAAAATAATTATACAAATATTCATCTATAATAAAACTACCCATAATAGAAAAAAACTATCTACCCAATAAAAAGATTATTTATAATAAATTAAAAGATTTTTTATAATTAAATTTAATTAAAATTTCATGACTTAATAATATATTTTTATTTCAACCATTATATGTGATCCTGCCGGTTGACCAGAACGTAAGAGCCTCGCCTCGTCAAAGGTGTTCTTCCTCTGGATCGGCTTTGCACCACGCTAGCTTCCGTCCTTCACCTCGATTCACCTCCAGAACCTGCAAAAGACAGAGTGGCGCCGCTGCGGCCGATCGCGCTCCGACGCTCAAGTCAGTGACGGAACCACCAAAACTCTAAGAGAGAAAACTAAGAACTTAAGGAACCGTGCAAAAACTCTCTCAGTCACTCAAGTATTCTCCCAGCGTAAAGAAGTGTTCTGAACGCGCGTACCTCAGAAGTTTGTTAGAATCTCTTATATACCTGTGCACTTTCTCTCTCCTGACGGTTACACATCTGAACACGTGACTCGCATCCAGCTGTACACGTGTCACCATCTGGAGCGTCCTCTGCTTGAGCGTCACCTCTTACTCTTCAGGCTGTTCGACTAAGTTACCCATGCAAGGAGTAACTCGGTGTATAGCTGCCTTG
>Ga0123342_1008088_pt1 | contig 13479 bp, 8 predicted proteins | sample Turbeawhitnodule_FD_89960 | JGI IMG/M metagenome (GOLD analysis project Ga0123342, IMG submission 89960) | Root nodule microbial communities of legume samples collected from Mexico - Turtle bean Mexico white nodule | ecosystem: Host-associated > Plants > Roots > Nodule | place: Mexico: Nepantla...
GGTTCATTGGCATTTTATAGGAGTGTAATTGCCACAAGTGATTGTAATTATTATTATTATTATTATTATTATTATTATTATTATTATTATTATTATTATTATTATTATTATTATTATTATTATAATTTACAACATTACTTAATTACTTTTCTAAAATTAAGACATAGTTAATAAGTTACTCCCTCCTTTTTACTCATAAATTAAAAATGTCAATAAATACATATATTTTATATAAAATAACAACATCGCTCTCTTAATAATGGAATTATATTTACTCCCATTATTTTCTAAGATTAAAGCAATTTATGTGAGAAAATTATAAAAAAATAATTAATAATACGTGAGAGCATAAATGATTATTACATATGTTAAAGGAGAGAATATTATTTTATTTCACTTGGAGTAAAATAGTTTTCGTCAAATCATTTAAAATAAATTGTACTCATTGGATTATGAGGTTATACTGATATATAAAAGTAGTAAAACGGTTGATAAAATCCAAATCGATCTATTCTGGGGGCTTAAGTGAAAAATTATATGGCTTGATCTAGTTGCAGGTACCATCTGGAAGTTTCTAAAAAAGGCAGTTGAAGGAGAGAAGGAACGGACTGAACAGAAGGTAATAGTTTTCTTAGTCTCTTTTGAAAACATTTTCCTCACACCCTTTTGCCCCCATTAACGTAGTTAGTATGATTTCTGCAAATTTTGACAGGTTTCATTTCTCTCATGTGAGAAGGTGCTCCAATACTATATAAGCTGATCGATAATGGTGATAGGAGCAACAGTGCAACATAGATTTCTTCTTCATTTCTGGTCTTTTCTCAGCCGATGTCCTTCAGCTTGTTTAGTGTCTTCATTGCAAAATCTTGAGCAAGCTCTAAAGAGAGGAAGTAGAAGCGAAAATCTGTTAAAAATCATTGGTAACATAGAAGTATGAACTCCTAACTATGTTTCTAAAACTTGATAATGACATGGGGTAAGAGTTTATGATAGATATCTTGATAATGAACCCAACAATCATCACATATATGAGACTAATTCATTGGTAACCTAGAAGTAGGTGAACTCCCAACTATATTTCTAAAACTTAATAATGACATGGGGTTAAGAGTTTATGATATTTTGATAATGGACCCAACAATCACATATATATATCATACTAATTTATTGGTAAATAGAAGTATAGGTGAACTTCCAACTATATTTCTAATCTTAATAATGACATGGGGTAAGAGTTTATGATAGATATCTTGATAATGGATTTAACAATTACATATATATGATACTAATTTATTGGTAACATAGAAGTAGGTGAACTCCCAACTATATTTCTTACACTTAATAAAAACATGGGGTAAGAGTTTATGATATAATGGACCCAACAATCACATATATGTGAGACTATAGTTAAAGAGAATGTTCGGGAGGAATGTTTGAAAAGTTAAAAGACAAGATGAATGGGGGAGGGTGTTCATGATTAGAATTAGCTTTCTTAAATGTATGGGAGGAATGTTTGAAAAGCCTAATCTTAAAAGGGTGAGGGTCTCTCAGATACCTCTAAAGTATTTTTTTTATTCATCAATAAAAATAGAAGAAGATAATATAAAACAAATTACAAAACCACAGGTTATAATAGGGATCATGAATAATAAACAGTAATACGTAAGAGCATGACAGTTGGTTGAGTAGAAGATGGTGGGCAAATTTATAAAAATGGTGTAATTCACTTTTAAAATTATTCAAATAGATAAATACAAAAAAAATTATGGTATATTTTAGTCAAAGTTATTATTGATGTAGATAATATTAATTAAATTTATTAATATGTGACTATTTTTTAATTAAAGTTGTCAACTGAATAATTTTAGTTTAAATAAATTGTGAAAAAATTGGACACTTATATTTTATCTAGATTGAAGTTGTTAATTTGGTTGTTTAGTTGATTTTAAAAAAAAATAAAAATATATATAGTTAAAAATTTATTTTATAAATAATACCAAAATTTAGTTTTTTTTATTTAAAAAAATCATTTATAAAGTTGTAGAATTAAATTTTTTTTTAAAATAATTTTAAATCAATTGTGTTAAAAATAATTTGTGTGATAAATTATAAATATTAAATATTTTTTAAATATTGTTAAAGTTAAAAATACACTTATAAGAAAATGAGATATGGTTTATGTATAAATTTTTAGATTATATAATATGTAAAATGTAATAATATATCATGACCCCATCTGCCTACAATTCAATGTCATACCTGCAGTATTATCGACAACAATACATTCACAGGTGTTTGAAAATCAAATCAGAATGAGAACAATGAAGTTTAAATTATTATATATATATTTGTTAATTATTAATTATTTAAAAATAATTTAATTGAAGTTGTCAACAGAATTGACAATTTTGATTTAAATAAATTTGACAATTTAGTGTCCAATTTTTTCACAACAACAATTTATTTAGATTGAAGTTTCCAATTCCGTTAACAACTCTAACTAAAAAAAAATATAGATTAATAGATTTAATTGATGTTCTCCACACCATTGACAACTTTGACTCAGAAATACTCATTTTCGTAATTTTATTTATTTATTTATCCATTTGTATTTTTTTTTAAAGTGAATTACACCTGATAAATTTTCCAAAATGGTGAGAGCATTATCTGAATTTGGTTAGATAGGATATTATAGATAGGTAATGATAAATTGACAAATCCACATTATTTATACAATCACATTACAACTCCTAATACCATTATTTTAATATATTTTTTATATTATTTAATTTCAAACTTACCTTTTATTATATATATTTATTTCTAAATTCATACCAAATTTCTAAGAGTTATGAACTTCCTCATGGATAAGTCTATATATAGTATTTTGAAATGATAATGGTGGCATGTACGTAGTTGTAAGGAGAGATTGATGACGATTACAGTGAAGGAGTCGACAATGGTGCAACCCGCAGAGGGTACACCACGGAAGGTGTTGTGGATCTCAAACCTGGATTTGTTGGCGAGGGATTATCACAGTCCCACCGTCTATTTCTACAAACCAAACGGAGCTTCCAATTTCTTCCATTCCAACACTCTGAAAGAAGCCCTAAGTAAGACTCTCGTCCTTTTCTACCCAATGGCCGCCCGCCTCCGCCACGGAGACGACCACCGCGTGGAGATTTATTGCGACGGTCAAGGTGCACTTTTCGTTGAGGCTCATGCCGCCGTTTCCATGGACCAGTTCACTCACAACTTTCACAATCGCAACCTTATTCCGGCGGTGGATTATTCTGCCGGGATTGAAACATATCCGTTAGTGGTGTTACAGGTGCGTTCCTTTATTCTTTCTCTTTGTAAGGGTAAAATGAAACTAACTATTTGCAGCACTGCACTGCATGCATTCAGGTAACACATTTCAGATGTGGAGGGGTCTCATTAGGCGTTGGTATAGAGCACCGTTTAGCAGATGGAGCATCAGGTCTTCACTTCATCAATTCATGGTCCGATGTTGCTCGTGGCATCCCTATTTCTGTTCCCCCATTTATTGACAGGAACCTACTTCGTGCCAGGGACCAACCTCAACCGGCTTTTCCTCACCACGAATACCAGCTCTCGCCACCCATCACCACCACCACCAACACAACTGCGGTTGCCTCTATTTTTAAATTGAGTCGTGAGCAACTCAACATCCTCAAGGGCAAGTCGAAAGAAGATGGCAACACAGTAAACTTTAGCACTTATGAGATGTTGGCAGCTCATATATGGAGATGTTTGAGCAAAGCAAGAGGCCTTCCTGAAGACCAAGAAACCAGACTATATATTCCAACTAATGGAAGGTCAAGGCTGCAACCTCCCCTCCCTCCTGGTTACCTTGGCAATGCTATCTTCTCCACCATTCCCAAAGCATTTGCAGGAGATCTCGTGTCAAAACCTACATGGTATGCTGCAAATCAAATCCACAACGCATTAGCGAGAATGGACAACGAATATATGAGATCAGCTCTTGACTATCTGCAGCTACAGCCTGATCTGAATTCTCTTCTTCCTATATAGCACATACTTCTAGGTATCCAAATGTGCGTATCAATAGCTGGGCTAAGTTTCCAATCTATGATGCTGACTTTGGTTGGGGAAGACCAATCTTCATGAGACCTGCCTGGATTGTACACGAGGGGCAATCGATGATACTTCCAAGCCCAACAAATGATGGCAACTTGTATTTAGTAATCAATCTACCACCTCACCATATGAAGCTGTTTCAAGAATTCCTTTATGACATTTGAGGAGTTGGATATTAACTTCACACCCTTTTCCTACCATCATCGCTTTCCCATCTTTTCCAATGCTATACAGGTTTTGTTAGTCGTGTAGCACTATCCTTTATCACCTCACGTCTTTCTAGTTTTTCAATTCAATAATTATGTAATGCTTATGTGTCACCATCTCGTATAACATTCATCATGATAAGTGTTCTTCGAGATTCTCATCTTTATTTACTAATAATAAGGTAAAGTGATGATGATTTACTCTATATCTCGTGATTAACAAACAAGTTTCACATCGAGAATTTTTTTTTGAGAATGATTATGGAGAATTAAGATGAAGAACATCTTGATAGAAAGATAATGAAAACATATTAGTGTGTTTGTCTTAAAAGAAAAATACTAATATAATCAACAAAGCTAAGAGTGTTTTTGAAAAAGCAAACGTAATGTTACTTATTTTAATTTAAAATAAAATTAAAAGTAATTCCCAACTTAAAGTCGTTATAATAAATTAATTTTTAAAAGTAAGTATTTTTTTTTATTTTAGATGTAATGATTTTATATATAAAGTTTAACACATAAATTTTAATAAACATTTTATTTTTATTTTTATTTTTTTAAAATGCTATCATTATCTAAACTGATTTGGAGTACAAATTATGGCAACCATATAAAAATTGATCTTCAATTTAAATCATTCAATCTTGATACAGTTCATTTTCCCACAGCAATCTATCATGTTAAAACTATTTTTTCACCTATATTTGATGTGAAAAACGCACGCAAAAACAATCTACATAATCATGAATCAACTGCACAAAAATAAACGATACAATATTATTTAACGTGATTCGGTCGTCAAGTGCAACCTACATCCACATCCACACGAACAACTATTAGATTTTCATTATATCTTGTTGCACACCAATTACAAGTATAACCATGATCTCTTTAAATATAAATTATGAAAGGAACACAATGATTAAGCTCACTAATGATGCTTAGTCAGCAAACCGGTTTATGACTTCATACCCATTAATATTTATTCCTCTGTAACTTCTATGTTTCTTCCTAATCTTGTTTTGTTATATAGTTTTCTTCGTTTTTATCATTTTAAAATAAGGTTCGGTGGAATGACTGCTTTGAAAGCTATTTTATCTCACTTTTTTGTTTTCTTTGCAACTTTTTCATAGTGAAAGACCGTGACTTAACTCAATTAAATAATAGAGTAGATTATATCATCATTTTCAATCTATTTTTTTTAATCGGAATGGTCGCACTACTAATTTTGCCAACCCTTATACATTTATTGATCTGTCATTAAAAGGAATAACATTATTATTTTAAGATCTCTTTATTTTTTTTAATATTGTTCACAAATAAGGATATCAATTATTTGAGTTTTAAGATTTTATAAAAAAAGTTAGAAGATATAAGTGTGAATAATAATTTTTCTCTTTCCTTAAAAATAAGAAAAACAAAAGAATAGTCACGTCACTATAAGATTATTTCTGAATTTATTCTTATTAAATACATTTAACTAACACAAATATTTTAATAAAATGAAATAATAATAATTAATAATAAAATAAAATTTTAATTAAAAAATATATTTATTTATTTATAATAAATAAATTATATAATTATTATTATTATAAGTATAATAATACTATTTACATGTACAAAAGGATTTTTTAGTTGGAATTTTTAAAATATTTACTTTTATATAATAATTAATAATTTTACATGTAACTTGCATTTTTTTTAAGATTGATTTATTGAAGTATATCGGATTTTAATTCATCTAAATTTAAAAAAACATCTAATATTTAATTTTTTTAAAAGACGACATGTATTTGTTTCAACAACCTAAACATGTAGACCATAAACAACGATAGAAAAGCGTGAATTAATTTTGTTTACATCAAGGATGTTGCAACTATTAAGGGCAAAGAAATGCCAAGATAGACACAATGTTTTCTCTCTTCATTGCACAGAAAAGTGAGGAAAGTTATATCATATAATTAAAAAATCTTATTTATCCTTATATACATATAATTGTAATATCTATTTGCATCTGATATTTTTTTCAAATTTTTTTATTAAATTAATTATATATATATATAAATTATTTATACTATTAATTTAAATTTCTAATATTTTTAAATTTATTTATTTTTTATTATCATTATTATATATAATATATATAAATATAATTGATTATATATATTTTTCAACCTAACCATAAGAAATTGATTGTTAATTATTTTTCAAACAAGTTTAACAATTTACAATATTAAATTTTTTATTATAACATAAAGATTAGTTTTTATGATCTCTTCCATGTTTCCACAAATTTATATATATTTTTTAAAAATAATTACATAACAGTATCGAGAATAATGTAGAAACTTGTATACATTAAAAATTCTATCCTTATAATTAAATAAAGGAGCTTCCAATTGACCGTACAAGACATATCTATTTCAGACAGCATTTAACCAATAGTTGGCCCAATCCATACTTTGAAAATTAGAAATTAAAAACAGCAGACTAAGGGACCAGCCAATCTAGCAATATGCAACCCTTTGGTAGCCTACACAGTCCAAAAACATTATCCTCTCCTGTTCCTTAAAACTATACACTGCATTGGTACTATTCGTCAGTTCCTTCTGCTTCTATATTCTTCACATCACTCCAAAACAACACTATTTATTATGCACTTTAAGCCACAAGTAGATAAAGAGTGTTGTCTATGACAGCAAGGACGTTGCATAATGACTTCAACCACTCTCAATACTGCATCTTTCTTATTCCTTCTTATCACCGTAACCTTCTTCACTCCACCATCATGTAACCTAAACACTGCCTTTGTTGATTTCCAACCTTTACCAACTTCATCAAGAATCTGCCTCTCCTCATACATTCCCTTTCCAGCATTCTCCTTCTTTCATTTCCTTCTCTGCCTACTTTTATTTCCTGTTCTTCTCCCTGCAACCACAAATAAAGACGTAAGCAGCACCTGTTTTGTTTTTAAAAACCACAAGGCTATTACTAACATCAGCATTATAGCTTCATCTCCATGCCTACACAGATTTGGCTTTAGCTAGATATAACATGGTTTCAACTGCATATTAAGAGCTTGTGCCATTTCCTGCCAGCAGAGAACTAGACCAGACCTGTACACTGCCTTACCTTGCTTTAGACATTTGTAGGCCTTAGTTGTTTAATGAATACAAACAATTCAGAGTCTACGAGACTCGGACACTTCTCTTAAATGGGCGTATCCGTGTCGTACACACGTATCGGTGTCGACACTCGTAGGACACTTATCAGTGAAGTGTTCAATTCAAAAAATATTTGTTGGATTTTTGAAAATTCTAACACGATTCTAACACAATTTTAAAATGTATAAATACAATAATTTTCTAAAAATTCAAATTTATTGTATAAATTTTTATTATGATTATAAAAATAAGGAACAAATTTTTTTTGAACCAGTCATGAAAAATATTTTTCTGCTCCCAAAAGAATCTGAAACATACTTTTGCACATAAATATTTATTTTTAATTTATATAATTCAAAATTATATAATATATAGATTCGTGTCCCATGTCCTACATTTTAGAGATTATACGTATCTCCGTGTCCGCGTCCGTATCCGTATCGTGTCAGTGTCCGTATCCGTGCTACATATAAAACCCAGTAATGTAAGAGAAGTTAAAACCAGATATTTTCCTCTTCATCCATAACTAGGCTTGCGTTTCCGTTTGTGCTAAGTGGAAGATCTCATCAGCATCCACCTTCCTTTCTTTAAACACAACACCATTCCTTTCACTCCAAATACTGCTACCCAAGTATGTTTGGCCACAAGCTTCATCTTTATTTTTGTGACAATTATTACTACTAATACCAGGGAGAAGACAAACTATTGCAGGGACATATGGATGTACAAGACATCGTGCCACATTTGATAACATATGCGAGCTTTCTGTGCCAGCAGGCGAAGTCAAAAGACTTCATCCCTCTCTTCACCTACTTCAATCACCATCTCAAATGTGGTCCTACAAAGTTTACAACTACACAATTTAAATCTTTAATCGACTTATAAGAAAAAGATATCAAATTGCAAGTTAATCGATAAACATACAAAACATGTTTAATAATCATATCGTTGTCCTTTTTTAGACGACATTGATACATGTTCCATCAACATAGTAAGAGAAGGAAAATATATGAAACATCCATAATCAAGTGTTTGGCTTTAAGTCATCTGATAAAATATCTCGTATCCAATATCAAAAGCTAATTTTTCATTGGAGACAATTATTTAAAGATTTAAACATATCTTAGATGCTACTATATTGATTATTTGTTAAATTAAGACCCACAACAGTTCTATCTCAGGGATGTCGAGAAGAGTGAACTAGAATAAGAAGGTACTGAGTGATCAACATTAACCAGCTTTACTACTATCACGCCCTATGATAGAACTTTTGCCTTTTTCAGCTTTCTCCGTTAGATAGCTAATAATTTTGAAGCAAGAAAAGATCTCATATCATTTACTACCACATTTTGTACAAGCCACTTCTCTTGACTTGTTCTACTTTCACTCGGTCCATGGACAACAAAAGCAATTCCATACTATGGTGAGGGAGAAGGTTGTTTCTTCTTTTTTGCTGTTTTCAGCCATCGCAAAAACAAAAAATATCAGAGAGAATTTATTGTCTTGTTCTAATATCATAAAGAATAAGTATTTAGCAAACTGTCATTCACGTTCATATTTCAAAAATTGTATCCTATGATTACAATATTTTTTAATTATATACGACACACGTTATTGAAATTAATTCTCAAAGTCCAAATTATACAGCTGAATTACGGGAGATACATATAAAGTTCCAAACTATAGGAATATAAACAAACACACTAATAGATATTACAATTTCTCCAGCATAATTGACTAATAAAACAACAGAAGTAAACGGAAATACAGAAAAACGTTGACTGATAGAAGCATCTTGTTTCAACTGCTGTAACATCAAGAGGCTGCCACTGAAACCTTAGTTTTGTGGGACATTCATTGACCTTTCCTAACTCAGTGAAGAATTCAGGGTTCTTGACAGAGATTGCACAATCTCATGCACACTAGGACGACTTGCTGGATCACTCGATATGCAGTTATCAATCATTTCAATCACAAACATAGCAAGTTCAAATGGACAATTTTCTTGCAAAGAGGGATCCACAAACGCCTTCAACCTCTCATGGCCACTTTCCTCACCAAGCATGACACGTAAAACATGTGACAAGTTTGTCTCGTCTTCTGTTACAATAGCAGCAACCTCTTTTCCTGTGATCATTTCCAGCATCACTACCCCAAAAGCATACACATCAAGCTTCGTAGATACAAGACCATGTTCCAAATACTCGGGAGCCATGTAGCCTCTTGTCCCAACAATGTGCCTAGTGGCAGGAAATTGGTCTTCCCCTCCTTCCACACTTCTAACAAGGCTTAAATTTGCAACCTTTCCCCTGAAGTCACCATCCAGAAGAATGTTACAACTCTTGATATCCTTGTGGATATAAGGAGGAGAAGTGAAACTGTGAAGATAATCAAGTCCTGTGGCCACATCCAATGCAATCTGTATTCTCTGCGTCCAACTCAGAAACTTCCCATCCACGTTGTTGAAGAAGATCCATTCACTCAAAGCTCCATTAGCAGCATACTCAAAAACAAGGTACCAACGCCCCTCGTGGAAGCTAACCCCGGAAAGGCGTATAACATTAGAATGGTTGATTTTGTTCAGTATCTCCATCTCCTTTGTCACATCACCTTCGATCTTTTTAATTGCTGCCAAATCACCATTAATCACACCGCGATAAACAGACCCTTTGATCCAGTAGCTAGGACTAAAGTTATCTGTTGCTCGCTTTAGTTCCTCAAAATCATACACCTTGAACGATCGACCTATGCCAGATATGATCTCTGAAAATTTTTCATTTACCCTCCTTTGTGGTTTTTTCTTAGTTGCCTCAAAATTCTTGGCCACTACCGCTGACTCATCTTTGTTTCTATTTTTGCGATAGCGTGTGAAGAAAATGACAGCACAAAGAGCTGATGTCAAGGCAACAGCTCCAACAACAGCATACACCCATGTTTTCTTGTGATGAGAAGAGGGGGGTGATGAGGGGGGTGGCGTAAGTTGAGCTGGAGAAACGGTTTGAGAACTTGAGGGCTTATCGTGAAGGGGAATTAGAAGTGTAGTAAAGGGATAGATAGTGGATTGTGACAAAGTGAGGCTATTAGCTTCAAGAGTGGTCATAGTGCCAACACCAAATTTCTCAGCGATGACTGAAACAAAATCATCCGGCTTCACCAAGTAGCTTAAGAGGTACCTAATGGCTATCTCGGTTTGGTTTTTGGTGGGACAAGCACATCTGAGAGGCACTAGAAGTTTTCTACCGGGGTATATGTTTGCTGGGTTGTGGTTTTGACTCTGCAAAGCTTGACATGTTGTGAGGCCCTCGAAAGTGTTATTAGCAATCAAGAAGTAAGTTTCTGAATTCTGGAATACATAGGATGTGTTTGTTTGATAATACTCACCTGCACAGGAACAGTTGACCGGAACAAGCACCAACTTGTTTGTTTGGAAGGTGTCATTCAGGGAAACGGAATTTATTTGAGCAAGTTGGGACGGATCAGAACCCAATAAAGTAGATATTGTGGAGACAGAGTTGTAAATGGGTTGAGATCTGAAAGTAAGGAATGCTTGGCAGCTGTTTGCACCATTACAAGTGTAACCACGAATAGAGTTTTTGTTACCACTTGAAGGGCATGCTACTGTGCCTAAACCAATATAGGGTTGCTGCCCCAGAATCAGAGAGAAGTTGTGGATCAAAACGGTGAAAAAGATTATGAGAGTGAAGGGAAAGAGATGCATTGTTATTGCAGACAAGAAAGGTGTAAGAAGGATTTCTCAGTGAATGCAATTTGAACCACTTATTTTCCTTTTTGTACACAAGCAGGCCTAATCCTAGCAATTGCGTAGCACTTTATTAAATGATTTAGGGAGTGCATTTTCAATTTTTTTTGGAAATTATTTTATTGATTGGTGATGATTTCTGAGAAATAACCAGTATATTGATTTTGGTTCTTGAAGTTGACTTGGAAGTTAAAATATTTTCAAGCAGCAGATTGGCTTGGATTGTTGTTGACTAAACAGTGGATAACACTATAACATAACAAAACTTGGATTATACGTTAACTTTACGGCCTGTCTCATCACTTCAGGAGAATAAAATCAATTAAAAAAAGGATGAAAAAAATAACTTCAAATGACTGAGACGCTGAATCAGTTGGTTTTGTTTTGCTTATATCTTGTCTGTGCAACAATGTTGGTTAACCTCTCACTCATAATATTTTATCTTGTAATAACATCTTTAACCAGCCCATTTTGCAATCCCTTTTTTTGCACACTACCGCAATTTCCACCTGCTAACGTGGACATGAGCTTAAATTATGTTCTGGAAAATTTAACAACTTAACTTCTGTTCAAGCAACAACTACGAAGTTTAAACTGAAAAATTCAATCACGCTAAAACATTGAAGAACGCATACTTTGCTCCAAACCTCAAAAGTTCAAAGCTACTTTCAGTTGATAATGGGATGAGGCAATGGTAGTTACGTTCAGACTTCAACTCAAATATTGTGATTTGTGTTTTGTTGGTTGGAGCTACTTCTTTTATGTGGTTTGGTCTTTTGTGATATGTTTCTCAATTTTTGTGTAGAACTTTTCTTTTGGAACATAAAATAAGATTTTGATTGTTTTGTATTGTTCTTTTCAAATATTAGATTTATAGGTTGTGACGAGTAATTTATTATTTTTGATGTTGTAGAAATAGATAGGAACTCTAAACTACTTTCTATTATTTTATTTTTTTATTGATAAAAAAATACTCAAATATCGATTGAAAGCTCGTGTGAAAGTGGTTTGAGTATGTGGAATCTAATTCGAAGTTAAGTCAGAGCAAATTAATTACTCCAACCGTACCATACCATGATCACAAAAAGAAAGAGCATGGCCAAGCGTCAACTTTCCTCAAACTCCCAGTTAAATTAAATAATATAAACTTCTCTATAAAAAAATTTAAAATAGATAAAATAGCTTACATTTTGAAATAACTATATAAATTATATTATAAATAATAAATATCACAATAGATTTTAGTTTATGAAATATCGCTTTACCAAATTACACTACAAGAAAATCATAAAATAAAAATTAATTTTTAGAAAAAAAAATAATTAGTTGTTATAATAATTAAATTAAAGACTATTTCAGATACTAAAAAAATTTTGATCTATAAATTAGTTTTTATTATTGTTAAATGATTTCTAAATTGGTATCTAATTAGCAACAAAGGTTTTTCTACCAAATTTAGAAGTTAAATAATTGGTAGTTAAAATCTTGGTAGCTAATTAAAAACTATTTAACAATAATAGAAATTAATTTAGAAACTAATTTTTTTTTAATTTTTTAAATGGTTTTTAATTTAATTATTATACCAACTAATTATTTTTCTTGTAAGTAGTATAGTATCGTGAACAAAGGTTGAATTATACTACTCAAAATTTAACCAAAATTAACTCAAATAGTTTTCAATCTGATTCCGTTAGTACACAAATCAAATGGGTTTAGGTGAGACCAAGCTCTAGACTTTCTGGCCAACCATTTTATTAAAAAGTAACTACAATTTTATAAAATTAAAAATGATATTATTTTATTAATATATATTGCAATTTCTATTATAAAAATAATGTACGCAGAAGTTAAAATTAATTTCGTTTATTTTATTTAAATTTTAAAAATATTTATTTTACTTATAGTTTGTTTAAATATTGAATCAGTTTAGCCTATTAACGCATTGATCGAACATGAGACCATTAGACTTAAAATAATTTAGTCAGTAAGAGAATGAATCACATATAAGTTTAAAAAATTTTACCCCTAGATTCAAAGAAGAGATATAGGCTCCAATAACGAATCTACATTCTGAAATTGGAAGAGTTTTTTTTTAATCCCTAGGTTCATTGGCATTTTATAGGAGTGTAATTGCCACAAGTGATTGTAATTATTATTATTATTATTATTATTATTATTATTATTATTATTATTATTATTATTATTATTATTATTATTATTATTA
>Ga0123342_1008089_pt1 | contig 13477 bp, 6 predicted proteins | sample Turbeawhitnodule_FD_89960 | JGI IMG/M metagenome (GOLD analysis project Ga0123342, IMG submission 89960) | Root nodule microbial communities of legume samples collected from Mexico - Turtle bean Mexico white nodule | ecosystem: Host-associated > Plants > Roots > Nodule | place: Mexico: Nepantla...
CTTTTATTCACTTATATATTAAAGAGTAAAATACATGGTGTATATATAAGAGAAAGATTAAGACCTAACTAAAATAGAAAAGGAAAGTTGGGCCAAAGAAACAAAGCCCAATAATTTACAATAAAAAATTAAATATTGTAACAATAATACGTGCAGAACACGATTTAAGTGTAAAACTTATAGAATTAAAGTCATCAAGTTTTTTAAAAAGTTGTTTTTTTTATAAGAACGACTTTATTTTTTATTAAAGTAAAAGAAAAAAATTAGATTATAAATTGTACTATTGTTATATTCTACAAATACAAAATAAAATTGCACAATTTTAATGCAAAAACGTCCAATAGAAAGTGAGGTCCAATGGATAAACAAATGTAAACAAGATAGCAACATAAATAATAAGAAGAAGAAAATGGATTTGGAAAGAAGGAATAATAGAAAATTTAAAGATATCCAAAAAATGAGAGAAACCAAAATTGTCATTTTTGTATCTTTGTACATAAAAACAAATAGAGAATTGTAGTCAGAAAATGGAACCAAAACTGCAAACCAAAGCACCCTACATCATTTGAATTTAGTGATGTATGATATATATAACATGTTTTCATTTATAATATATATAGTATGAAAAGAGAAGAATTTAAAAAAGAAAAGAAGGTCCAAGAGCACTGAGAAGGAATATAAATACGATAGGTACATAATAGGATGAAAATAGATCCTCATCAACCTTCTCTGATTCCCACACCAACTCTTCTTTTTCTCTTCATTTTCATACACCTTCCCATACACACCTCCTCACACACACATTGCTCCATATGGCACAACTTCACCCACCACTTCCGACTCACACTCACACGCCTCAACTCACGTCGTGGTTAAATTTACTGGTGGCTGAAAGCCGCTTCGGCAAGCGCTTTAAGCTTGTAGAACGCGGTTCTACTTTTACAACCGAGTTACGTGCCGGTACAGCCACGTTCCTCACCATGGCCTACATCCTTGCCGTCAACGCCACCATCATAGCTGACTCCGGCGGCACTTGCTCCGTTTCCGATTGCACCCTTCTATGCTCTCACCCCAATATTTCCGTCACTCAATGCCCCACCCACCTTCTTATCCCACCCGATTCCTCATGCAAGTACCCGCCCGTCAACCCGGGTTACGCAGCGTGTGTGGAACGCACGCGCCGTGATCTCATCGTTGCCACTGTCGTATCCTCCCTCGTGGGGTCCACCATAATGGGCGTGTTCGCCAACCTTCCATTGGCGCTCGCGCCAGGCATGGGCGCCAACGCATACTTCGCCTACTCCGTGGTCGGGTTTCACGGGTCGGGTTCAATACCCTACCGAACCGCTTTAACCGCTATCTTCTTAGAAGGCTTGATTTTTCTTCTAATATCGGCCGTTGGATTCCGCGCGAAACTGGCGAAACTCGTTCCCAAACCCGTCCGAGTTTCGTCCACTGCCGGGATCGGTCTCTTCCTGGCCTTCATTGGGCTTCAAAGCAACGAAGGCATTGGCCTCATCGGGTTCAGCCCATCAACACTCACCACACTCGGAGCCTGCACGAGAGACAAACTAACGGCGTTAGCTCCCGTCACAATAATCAACGGAACCGTTAGTTTAATCCCTGGCGGCGCCGTCTCCGGCAAGATACTATGTTCGGGGAGCCGAATGGAGAGCCCCACCCTATGGCTGGGTCTTGTCGGGTTCATCATCATAGCTAGTTGTCTAATGAAGAACATAAAGGGCGCTATGATATACGGCATCGTTTTCGTGACCGTGATCTCGTGGTTCAGGAACACGTCAGTTACGGTGTTCCCCAACACGGATTTAGGCGACGCGGGTTACCAGTACTTCAAAAAGGTTGTTGACGTGCACCTGATTAAATCCACGGCGGGGGCGCTTAGTTTTGATCACATGTGGAAAGGTGCATTTTGGGAGGCACTGTTCACGTTCCTGTACGTTGATATTTTGGACACCACTGGGACTTTATATTCGATGGCTAGATTCGCGGGGTTTCTCGACATCAACGGTAATTTCGAGGGTCAGTATTTCGCGTTCATGTCCGACGCGTCGTCGATCGTGGTGGGGTCGTTGCTGGGCACGTCGCCAGTGACGGCGTTTATCGAGTCCTCGACGGGGATACGCGAGGGGGGACGGACGGGGCTGACGGCTTTGACGGTGGCCGGGTATTTTTTGTTGGCGTTCTTTTTCACGCCGTTGCTGGCGTCCATTCCGGCGTGGGCGGTGGGGCCGCCGTTGATCTTGGTGGGGGTGATGATGATGAAATGTGTAACGGAGATTGATTGGGAGGAGATGGGGGAAGCGATACCGGCGTTTGTGACGATTCTGTTGATGCCGTTAACCTACTCTATAGCTTATGGGTTGATAGGGGGCATTGGAACGTATGTTGTGTTGCATGCGTGGGAGTGGGGAGAGAAGTTGATGAGGAAATTTGTGAGCAAGGGGAAGAAGAACTTCAACGATGCTTCATCCAATCTCAATGTAACTGCAAATACAAATCCTCCTGTTCTTGATCGTCATGAACTAAGAGATCATAAACCTCTTCAAGTGTAGACATTATTTTTGGAAACGCTATTTAATCCAACAAATTATGCTATTACCTGCTTTATCATTATTATGCTTCTGCTAAATCTTTACACCATCTATAATTTAGTGTTATTCATTTTTTTTTGGTAGTTCTAATTAATGATTTTTCTTTCATATAGATGTATGTTTTTAGATTAAATTGGGAACTTTTTCCTATTTAAATTTTATTTGTGATTTTGATCTTCTTACTTTTTTGTTCATTTTCATTTTAGTAATAATCTTTTAAAAAATTCTCTATTTTGGTCCAATTCTTAAATTGATATTCATTTTACATTTTAAAAAAAGTTAAAAATACTATTATTTGAGAGGTTGTTAATTGACGTTAGGGTGGTTGAAAAAACAAGTTTTTGGTAGATATAATATAACCCACGTTACAGATTAAAAAGGAAAATAAAATTGTATATATTCTTTTGAGTGAGTTGACTCACGCTTAATATTATTAAGAAAATGAAAATCAATTTAAAAGTTTAATAAAACCTTTTTATCAATTGAAAAAATCTATTATTTCAGAATGCAGTTTATCTTTCCATTGAGTTCAAAAATTCAAATCCATTATATAATTGTAATTATAATTTTAAATCCTTAAAAAATTCAAAAAAGCAACTATGTTATGTAATATGCTCTACAGTTTAACAATTTGCTTGACATTAGCATAAAATTAGGGTTGCATCTCGTATTGCTAACAGTTAGATTTTCTGTTTCTGTAAACTTATATTTTTTTTCCTTTTTCTGTCCAATAGCTCTTTCTATCTTTTACATTCATATGGAGTTCTAAGATCTATTATAGCAGTTAAAAACTTAATTCTTAAAGTCTTGGTTAAAGGGGATCCTTGCTTTCTCTAATATTAGGATTCTGTGGTCTTGGGCACAGAGAAATGTTCGTGAGGGTAAAATGATTGCTTCACTATCACTCACATGAGTTAAAATAATCAACATTGTTTTCTATGCACTCCACATAGATTATTAGCTACAAACATAATTTTAATTAACTAAAGAAAATATAAAACTTCACTCAAATACAATAATTTTAGCTAGTTGCATCTGTTTTTCTTTTTAGGTAGTTTAAGTAAATGAATTACTTCCTAAATAACATAAAAAGTATTTTACACTTTTTTTTTCTATTTTTTTTTGCTAAATTGTCCAAAGAATAAATCCTCCATTTTTTTTTATTAATGGTTGTATTATCGCATCTTTTACTAATAACTACAAAACAATCAATATTAAGATTCAAATACAATAGATATTGTTCTCTTTATAATCCAAATTCACAACTTTCAATCAAACATGATATCACAAATTTTATAATGATAAGAAATTACATATGAAACACAAAGAAAGTAGTTAATATATGGATTACAACACATAAACTACATTTAATATATCGACCACAAACAATATAATGATGAAAAGATTTTTTACCTTTGCATTAGAACTTTTCAATTTTCTTCCTTAAGTCTTATGATTCTACTGATATGATATCAATGGCTAGTACTTTAGAATAATGTATATCTGCAACCAAAAAAATTATAATAACATATAAAAGATGACTTATCTTTTTGTTTGTAAAGTAAACTTCTGATCAATCATCAAACATATAGATACATACATATTATGTAATGTTGATTGTAATTTCAAACATACATGAAAAAACATTGGTATAAAACTAGTCAAAGTTTGTTCAGATGAATAGATTTTGAAATAGAAGAAGAACAAGAAGTAAGGGTTGTAGCTAGCTTCATTCTTAACTTATACGAGTCAAAGTAAAAAAATAAAGTAGAGAAATTTATTCAATCTTATAATTAGTGACAATAATAATACATTCTCTTATATATTCTAGAAGAATCTGAATTTCGAGTGATTAGACGTGTAATGAGAGAGATCAAATGAAGGTGACAAACTGAGATAAATTATACTGAAGGGATGTCTAATAAAATTAGAATTCCTACACAAGTCCCAAAATATAACAAACTGAAAATAATACGAGAACCCAAATATTATACATTTTTAGACATAAAAAATATAAATAAACAAAAGATAGAGATCGTATTAAATGTTATTAGAAAGAACATAACAACGATGGCACCATAAACCTTGATCAATGTAGAAGAGGATGAAAAAAAGAAAGTTGCACTGCCACACAGAGAGTAAGAAGAGGAGAAATGTGTCATTCAAAGAGTAAATAAAAGCATCTGTTACATAAAAAAATGTCCTGAAAACAGTAGTAGGCAGTTTCTTTCTGCACCCCTACATTTTTCTTCATGTATCCCATAATGTTGTGCAAAGACAAAACTGTCCCTATATAAAACTGTACATTTATTTTTTTGCATTCCCAATTATGAAATCCGGTAAATTTTAGGATTGGCGCGCTTCCGATAAAATTTTGGATTGACGCGTCCGGTAATCTCCTGGATTGGTGTTTTCGGTAATCTCTCAGATTGGTGCTTCCGATAGTACATGAATGGTAGTGTTAAAAAATATGCATTCCAGATCCGTCAATCCGTAATTCAAAATATGCATTCCAGATTCAGAAATCCATAATTGAAAAAAATCATTATGGATCCACCAATCCGTAATAGAAATTAGGCTTCCAGATTTCAGTAATCTGAAAATCAACAATTTATGCAAACTTTGCTTTCAGAACATCTCCTCGTCCAGAAAGCAATATGATTCACTTCCGGATTGATGAATCCGTAGCAAACTCCCAAATCTCGATTTTAAATTAAAGGTAAAGGTCAATTTTGGGATTTACAAAATTGTGGCAGGAAGAAACTGCCACAGTATTATAGGAGGGAAAACGGGCCAAAACCAAAAATTGGCTAAAAACTGAAAAGCCCAAATAGAAAACAGCAAGAAAAAAAAAACAAGATAGTTTTTCAGCCTCATATATTCTTCATTGCCAGCTTAAAATAAAGAGTTTTAAAAACATTCGGTGAGAGAAAAACAAATTGACTAGATGATTAACAACAAACTTAATCATCCTTATTTGTTACCTCATGTTACGTAGAATTTCACTAATTTAAAATGATTAAAACTTTTTTTGTGACGTCGATATAATACACATTTAGAACGAACATACACTCAAGAGTATCATAAAAATTTAAATATTTTCTTTGGTACTTACCTAAAATAAAAATTATTACATTTAAGTGATATTTTCTTTTTATGTTTACATTTACAATTTTTTTTTCTTTTAATAGTCATAATTATTGTCAAAAGAAATCATCGTTAATTCTACTTTATACCTTTTGTTACATATATTTAGAGATAATGTGTAGCATCATAATTAATTACTCGTGACCAGACCAACCATCTAAAAAAAACATCTTTAGTAACAGTTCAATGAAGTTGCTAGCATAATATTCCATTATCACACAAAATTAATTATAGTTATTTACTAATTAACCTTTGTAAGACTTTAACTATTCATCACAAAAATTGTGACATATTATTGTACTTTGTCATAAAGAGTCGTCGATTTTTTTTAGTATCGGTTTTGTTGTGAAATCAAATGGCTTCAATATTCAATAATTATTGTGAATAAGATAATTAATTTATTTAATAAATAAAGTAGATTTCATGGTGACTTATTATTCTTATGTTAGTATCTCTCACTCTTATCGAGAATGAATCTCTTCACTTACAACTATAAAAAAAAAATCATCAATTACAAACCGATTTTTAAAAAAAAAATTTATTAATTGTTATAGTGACTAAATTAAAAATATTTTAAAAGCTAAAACAAAATTTTTAAATTAATTTATATTATTCTTAAATAGTTTCTAAATTGGTAACTAATTAGATATTAATTTAGAAACTATTTAATAATAATAAAAACTATTTTTTTTTAGTTTCTAAAATGATCTCTAATTTAGTCATTATAGCAACTAGTTATTTTTTTTCTATAAAATTAGTTTTTATTTCATGATTTTCTTGTAGTGGACTGATTATTTTGTAAAATTTCAATTTAAAAAAAAGTTATATTAATAAATTTAATGAATAATTATAATGATCATTATACTGAATTCAATTTACATTTTAATTAAATGTTTTTTCGCAATCCTCTTTTTAATTACACAATATATACCTTGTGTATCGGTAAAAGAAATCTTCCAATCATATTTTTAAACGTTCATAAGTAGTGAAATTAAACTTATATAATACTTTAAGTTATTTATTATAAATCTAAAACATGATTTATATATTAATAATCTATTTGTTATCATAAATTTTAATTAAGTACAATTTATACATTAAAAGGTATTTAATTATAATAAATTGTAATCTTATAAAAATAAATATTTTGAGATTTATTGGCAAATAGAGATAAAAAGAAATAATGTGCGTTCATTGAATATTTATTATATTAAGGTGGAAAAATATGAAAACTATTATATTGTCGTATATTTTAGAAAAAGAAAATAAAAATTAATTTAACTGAGCAACAAGCAAGATGGGATCAGATCAGGTAAGAAAGCAAAGTTGTTTCAACTAAATTTAGCTTACATAAACAAAATGGCATCATTTCAAATACCAATAAATGGTCTGCACAAGGCTTCAGCCTCGTTTTTTGGTTGAGAACAAAGTAACTAAAATACCTATCATTACCTTAAAATACAATCTTAAAATTAACTTAATATTCCAAGGAAACAACTTATGAAGGATTTTTGGGATGAAGATGTTCTTATTATTAAAGAGTAAACCTCTTTGGGTATAAACAAAGGCACTCAAATTCATTAGTGGTTCCACAAGATTACTTTATCAATTGAATTAAGAACTAATTACAATAACCAAGGGAAACTCAGTGCTTGAAAAAGCAGGTAGAAAGAGTTCTTGTGACAGAAACATATGTGGTAGAAAGATTTCAACATAAAAGTCATGAATTGAGATATGCCTTAAAAATTCATATCAAGATGTTGCACCTGTCCAATATCTGTAACATGCATATTCCTTACTTTTTTTTTCCATATTCATAAGGTTCAAGATACTCAGATATATTATTATCTGCATCTGATCATTTATTCTTTTTATATTGAAACAATAAACAATTAGTTTAAAGATCGCCCATCATCAATAAAAGTGGGTAATTTCATGATCTTTTTGACTTTAGGTAAGGGCTTTCATCCCTACATTTATCTAAATCTTCCTCCAACATTTCTATCATCTTGTCCTTCTCATATATTGCTTCTAAGAGCCTAATATTTTCTTCTTTGAGAGCTTCAAACTGGCAAATTATTCCTGCAATTTGAGCTTCAATGGCCTCATCACTCAACTCAAAGACACTCTCCACCATTCTAATGAAACGCCACAAACTCACTACAACCAACAAACCACCCCCTTTTCTCACCACAAAGGCTTCCAAAAATATAGCCCCTATGACTACAACTGCATCAATGACATACCCCACATGCTGGAAAAATGAAGAGCCTAACCCCACTAGTAGAGCCATTGTCTTGGCTAGAAGAATACTCAGAATGCCAATTCCAATCCAATGGAAACATTCTTCTGCTACGCTGCTTATGTGTCTCTCACATGAAACTAGAGATGACGATAGCTCAAGGGTTGTGATGATGAGGTCTACAATAAGCAATAAGACTGTGAACACGTGAATCCATGTTGAATCAAGGAAATTGGCCAAATGGGTGCGCCATGATGCTCTACTATCCGAGCCTTGTTGGCTAGATGTGTTGAATAGAAGCAGCCATCTTTGCCTTCTCTTCCATGATTTTACTAAACTTTGGACTGATGAATCTAATATTTGCATGGAAAATGAACTGGTGAGGGCTTGTGTTTGGTTGGTTTCTGAGGAAACAGGGACAGATCTCAAGGTTTTCATTGATGAGAAGTGCAAAATTTGGTGATCAATTCATGATTTTAATAGAAGAAGAGAATGATGATTAACTTTGACGAATTAGAGGTGGCATGTTGGTGAAGTGCAAGTAAGATCTGAAATGTTTTGCAAACTTTAGCTTTGGGGTCAAGTTATAAGACGGCCACATTATTTGCATTCTGTTGTTGTCATATCATGTCATCATAGAGACTCAATATTATCACATTATAATAATAATAATAATAATAATATTATGTATTAATGTTTAATATTATTTCTTTAAAAATTGGTTAACTCTTTTTCATGACATCCTCCATTAAAGGTCATTGAACACAGGATGGTAGGTAAAAGGTCATTACGGAACTAAGGGATTGAGTCCCTTAAGGCTTAAACCAAAAATAGAGCCGACAAGAAAATAAGCTTATTGAAGTCAATTTCAAAGTGCTTAATTTTGTTTTGATTTTCACTAATGTATTGGGCAAAGAAATTAGTGTGATATCTTGTAATGGTTTTAGTTAGTTTAACAGATTATGATAGAGCACGGTTTATCTTTAGGAATTAGACAAGTACTTATCTAATATATTGATGGGAAACCCTTTTTATAATTCACATGTTTACTAAGAAAATGATACTTAGGACAAGTTCCATAAGAAAATGATACTTAGGACAAGTTCCATCTCGTTTGAGTTATTCTTGATGAATGAATTTATGTGATAATTATGAGTGTTAAATTTGAAATTTTATTTGAACTAGAAATAACAATATACAAATTTAGAGTGTATTTTTTAGTATTAAATTTTGAAATACTACTTTTTTTACTCCATACATTAACTGTTATTTTTTCTTAATAAATTTTTGTTGTTTAGTGAGAAAGGTTAACACATGTCTTATCTACATGATTTTCAGCATTTAACAACAGTTAGTTAGTGGAACAAGGTTTTTGTTGTTGTTTGTGATAATAGCTTCTCCTCACCTTGTTTGATTATACTACTCCCATACCATGCACACACGCAACATGGACAGAATCAGCACATTTGCTTAATTATTTAAGCTGTGTATGAAAATTTGCACTCAGTTTGAGTAGCTGATAACACTTAGCAGTACGTTCTTATCAAATGAGTTTTATTCATACCTTCACCACGAAACTTTTGGAATCAGTTGAAAAGAGTTTCACCCTATAGCTTATTGAAATAAGTTCAGAAGGTCATATGCCACTTCCAAATGCTGCTACATTTCCACTTTCCATGGCAAATCTTAAGAAAATTACTGTCTTTAAAAAATGTTATTTTTTTAGTAAAAATATTATTTTTATTGTACTAAACTTAAAATTTGTATATTAAGGACCCATATTTATTATTTTAAAAAGTATCTGTTTACATGTTAAAATTATATATATATATATATATATATATATATATATATATATATATATGAAAATTTGTTATTATTTTTATGGATCCTTTCCTACGAATCTTGGAACTTGAGCACATATACAAAAGTTATTTTTAGAGCATTTTTTTAGCTTTAAGATTTAGAAAGTAATTTTTTTTAGAGAAATTTTGTAGGGATTGCAACAATTTTTTTTTTAGCTTTAGAAAGTAATATAATTCATTAATAATAAAAAAGAATTAAAATATTGGAACAGTTTATTTTGTTAGTATTTTAATGTGTAGAGAATGGATTTTCTAGTTAGTTAGGCTTTGAAGCATCTAATGGTTGATAGACAATTGCTTCTTCTACCTCCATGTTTTCTTTTATATAAAATGTAAAAATTATTTTTTTCATACAATTTTATTAAAAATATTTCAGATTAAATGATTTATTTCTTTTAGAATGTATAACTTGGAATTATAAAATTAGGTATTATATTTTAAATTACAAAATTGAAAATTGAAAATTTATTAACTTTTTTATGTAATTTGAACACAATCTGAAATTATTTTTTGATTTTGAATTGTGAAATCTGAAAATATATTTTAAATTGTATAATTTAGAAAAAAAAATCTTGAAAATTGGGTAATCTAAAATTATTTTTTTACTGATGAATTATTGAATCTGAATTTATTTTCTTTTTGGTTAATCCAGAGAGTGAAAAGATGAAGGTCTGCTATATTTATTATGACTAGAAGTTTGCAATAATAAAGTTGTCATCTTTAATACCACTTTCAGAAGAGGCAAAATGAAAAAAAAAATTGGGGGTGTGGGAGGAACATATAGAGTTGCAGAAAGTAATTGTGTAATCGATATGAGAAAACGGAACCCAGTAATAGTGCTAAGGTCCAAATGTTAAAAATTTATTGAATAGTATTGATGTTACATAATATCTAATATAAAATATTTAATCATCGAATAATTTTATGTTTTAATATTTTGAGTTTTTGTTTTAATATTGGAAGTGCTTTTGATTTTTTTTCTAGATCATTCAAATATTTTTAGAAAGTTGAAAAATATAATAGGTTTACTTTGTGAGGATTGTAATGAGTTTTTTCTTAATTATTCAATTTTTTATTTATGTAAACAAAAAAATTAAAAAAAGATCCGCTCAATAAATTGAAATATAAGAGTTTGTTCCAGAAGTTAATATTTTTCTTTATAGTCCTGAATTTTGTTTTGACTTTTTGTGACTATTATTATTTGGAGGTACTTAAAATTTTCTTTCTATCTTAAGAAAACATACAATATTGTTATTGTTATTATTTTCCTTTTCTTCACTTTCATATGCTTGTGAAAACAAATGATGAAGATGGTTTACATTGAGATGTGACAAATATAATATATTTTATTGGGTTAAAGAAAGATAAAAAGGAGATTTTTTTTTTATCAGTATAAGAAAAAAAAAATTATTTATGGTAAAAATACGTAACTAAATTAGCATTATCCAAATAACAAAATTCATAAGTAGTTTGGTGTAGTTAATTTTTGTACGGAATGTCCGTGAATAATTGAAATATTAAGTTATTCACAAACTCAAGTCCGTGAAAATATTTATATATAATTCTATATATTTTATTTTTAAATTTATCATAATTATAATTATTATTAAAATTATTAATAATATTTTAAGATTAATAATATTTTATAAGTATTATTAATATTATAATATTAATATTAGGAATATTCATTCAATCTACAAGTGTATAGGTAATATCTCAAACTTGGATTGGTAAGTAATACCCACCAACTCATGTTTGTAAGTAATATTCATCAACTCATGTTCGTAGGTAATACCCACCACCACCTGTAGTTCATAGATAATACTCATCAATTCCAGTATTTAAGTATTACCCACTAATTCTAATTCGTAGGTAATACCCACCAACTTGAATATATAGGTAACCCACCAACTATAGTCAATGGTCGCATAACAATTAAAAAAAATACTTTTTGTAATAAATATAGTTTAAATTAATAGCTCGACTTGTAAAAAGAAAACTGAAAATTTGAAGCATTGTTAATTGCACATGCCCTTGCAACAATACACTAGGAGGTAAAGGTAAATTAAAGTTGATGCAATTTCCTTATTCAGATGTAAAAGAGGCATGTTCCATAAATTCCTATTAATTTAATTTCAGGCATTTTATCCACTCCATTTCACAATTAATCTCATTATACAACTAATCTATTGTTCTAGATATTAACCATCCAATGTGAAATTAACTAGAAACATAGTTTTTTCATAGATATGATGAAGTTTTATGTTTCCCAATTTAAGTGTCAAACATACACCTACATATTTCAAGAGGTACCTATTAGCTTTTACAACAATTATATATGTCTTAGGCATATCAATTTTCCTAGTTGTAGTTCAACTAGCCAGATTATTACCAGGATAGACAAAGGTTACGTTGGTAGTGAGAAAAGAGTTTTCTAATGAGAAGGAGTAAAGTCTTGTTGATTCTTTATAATTTCTTATTGAGTTATGAGGTTTTAATCAATAAAAGTTTTGTTTTTTCAATTCTCTATAGCAATTGCTTTTATCTTCTAATATCTTAAAAAACTGGTTTTTGTGAGAGGTTGTACTCAACGCATGATTGAAAGTCTTTCTTATCTTAAAATTTGGTTTCTTAGTTAATTCACATTGTTCTAATTAATTTCTTGGGCGCATGATTCAAGAGAGAAGAGATAATCATTCTCTTGGAGTATACACATGGAACAAAGTGGGTACTTATTAAAATAGTAGATGCATGCTTTATTGGTGAGTTTCAAGTTGAATTAGATTGACGCATGTTCAATCTGGTTTAGCTATGTTTGATGAATGAGAAATGACTAAGTACCTGTGAAGAATTCAATGGTGGAAGAACTTGGGATAAATCGGTTTTTATTTATTGTTTTAATCTCTTTTATATTTTATGTTAAACAATCTCAACCTTTTTTTTTATCTTTATTGTTATTTCTAATTTTTCTCGCTTGCAAATACATTCTAAACACTGATTTACTGATTTCACTATTGAACTCGTTGGGAGATGACTTGGGGTCATCTTACCATAATTATATTATCATCTCTCTAGCGTTAGACAAGTCTACACTGTAATCCTTTCTTTCAATTAGACAACGCAAAGACAACCATCAAATTTGGCACGCTTTCAAGGAATCTAATTTAAATTTGGTAATCAATTTTTTGGTTTTTTGATTATCATGGGACCTTTTTTTTTTGTTTTTACCAAAATGGGGTCGCTGTCAAAAAAATTACAAATTTGGGGCAAGTCGTGCCAACTTGGCACGACTTCATATGTAAAGTCGTGTCAAGTTGGCACGAGTTTGCCACGTCAGCCTGAACTCGTGCCAACTTGGCACGACTTCTGCCACGTCAACCTGAAGTTGTGTCAAGTTGACACGACTTTGTCCACATCATTTTAAAAAAAAAATTCTTGTTTTTAAATAAATATATATATATATATTATAATTATTTAATTATAATTATAATTATAAGTTATGTAATATTTGAAATTAATTTGATAAATAAATTTTTTATGAAGGAATAAATACTTAGGTAAAGAAAATGAGGAAATTAATAATCAAACTTGAAATTGAATTTTATTATCAA
>Ga0123342_1008090_pt1 | contig 13476 bp, 10 predicted proteins | sample Turbeawhitnodule_FD_89960 | JGI IMG/M metagenome (GOLD analysis project Ga0123342, IMG submission 89960) | Root nodule microbial communities of legume samples collected from Mexico - Turtle bean Mexico white nodule | ecosystem: Host-associated > Plants > Roots > Nodule | place: Mexico: Nepantla...
GGGATATAAAAAAATATATATATATATATATTAAGGAGGACCATAAAATTAAATTTAGATTTGTAGTTATAAATATATGATATTGACGAAATAATGAATGAAATTATTTAATAATACTCAACATATAACTAATATTATACAGTTAAATATTAGAAAAAAAATTAATACTGACTATGGGGAACATGTTTGTGTGAGCTTAAAGGGAAATCGTCCCTGCAACTCCATTGGTTCTTCCTTCACCTCCATATAATTTTAAAATTACAAACGTACCATTATCAGTATATGTTAGGGTTTTGAATTTTTTGGTCACTTGTATTTCATTTTGTGGGTGACTTGTGCTTCATTGGAGGGGTTTTTTTATGGGTGTTTGTGGTTGGTTGTAGTTGGTGGTGGTGGTTTGTGGTTGGTGGTGCTGAAGATTGGTGGTGAAGGTGGGTGATTAAGGCGAGTTTTCTTTCAGCATATGTTGGATCCGATATTAATTTCTGGATTGATCAATCTTTTGTGTACATTTAATTTATATTTCAAATTGGATTGTACAATTCAATATGTTAAATCGGATCCAGAATTACCATACTGAATTCTAAAATCTGGTTTGCAATATAAATTGAATGTACCTTTGTTGTGTTTTTTTTAACACTAAAATTGAAAATAATTTTTGTTTTTTGTTTTGTTCTATAAATTTGAATGATGTAGCTCAGTCATAATTTAATTATGGCCAGTGAATCTAAGATGTGGACAAATATATCTAAAGAAGTAGAAAAACTCTCATATAGATCAATTAATAAATTAAGAAGTTAATGAACAAGAATTGGTCCTAGCAGATTACAGTAGTCATTTACAACTAATGAGGTAAAACATATTTTAATTGATTTGTGTTATAAGTTTGAGGTGTGATTTATTGATGTTGGCATATATTTGTTAGGCTTTTGTTACTTGAGATGACTTATTGGAATTGGTGCGTAGGGTGTCATTTCAACTTGGCTTTGTAGTAGTCATTGTTAGATCTGATACCGCAAAGGGAAGACAATGTAGAAAGACATTTGTATTGTTAGATTTTGAAAAGGTTGGTAAGTATAGAAAATACAATCCTGATGTGGAGACAAGTGTTACAAGTACACGAAAATACTATCCATTTAAATTGCAGGGTAAACCTGTTGGGAAAGGTGAAAGTTGGGTATTAAAGGCATTATGTGGTACCTATAATCATGATCTGACTTTCTCATTAGTTGGTCACCCATATGTTGGTACATTGAAACCCTATGAACATGTCATGCTTGTTGATATGAAAAAAAGTTTAGTAAAGTTGATGAACATATTACTTACTTTGAAAGAGAATAATAAACACAATGTGACAACAATTGAACAAGTCTACAGTGCTAGATATGCATATAAAAGATCAGTTAGAGGTCCTAGAATTGAATTACAGTAGTTAATAATGTTTCTTGACCGTGACAACTACATTCATTGGAGTACGTGTCATAAGTCTTCTAAGGTTGTGAGTGATATTTTTTGAACCCATCCCAATTCAGTTAAATTGTTGAATGCATTTAACATTGTGTTCTTGATGGATATCACTTACAAAACCAACAAATATAGGTTCTCTTTGCTTGAGATTGTTGGTGTGACCTCCATGGGGCACACTTTCTTTGTTGCTTTTGTGTTCTTAGCAAGTGAAAGAGAAAATAATTTTATATGGGCTCTAGAAAAATTTAAAGGGTTTTTCTTGATATCAAATACCAGCCCTGGAGTTATTGTTACTGACAGAGACCTTACTTTGATAAATGCAATTGACATTGTGTTTCCAAAATCTTTCCATCTTCTTTGTTGTTTTCACATTAATAAGAATGTGAAAGCAAAGTGTAAAATGTTGGTTGCTAATGTTGAGGCTTGGGACATTATTATAGATGCTTGGGGGTTTGTCATGGATTGTGGTTGATGTGAAGATTTTGATAATTGTTTTGAACGGTTTGAAAGTATTAGTTCTTCTTGGTCATTATTTGTTGAGTATGTCAACAACACATGGGTTAGGCCATATAAAGAAAAGTTTGTAAAGGCATGGACTGATAAGGTGATGCTTTTGGGAAATACAACCTCAAATAGGTATGTTCAACTCATTTTTGCTTGATTGTAACAATTGTAAACCCTAAACTAATCCATTAATGTTATTTTTATCATATGTAGGGTTGAAGCTGCTCACTGGAATCTGAAACGCATATTGCTAAGAAGTATGGGAGACTTGTGTACATGTTGGGATGATGTCAACAATGTCCTCATATTGCAACATAATGAAATAAGGGCTTCGTTTGAAAAAAGTTTACATGTGATAGGGAACACATTCAATGTGACCTTGTATAAAAGACTGGTAGGCTTTGTATCTAAACTTGCTTTGTTCATATTGCTGAAGAATTCGATCGTGTGAAACATGTGGGATTTAATAGTGAGTGGTGTGGCTGTGTTTTAAAAAATACCCACATTTTAACATGTGCTTGTTCATTAGCTAGATATGACCTGGGTATCATACCACTGGATGAAGTTCATGTGATGTGGACTAGATTAATTTTTTATGGTATCTCATCATGTGTTACATCAACTGAGTTGACTATCAAGCAAGAAGTTCATGTAATTTTGAATCGTTTTGAACAAGTTGACATTGGTGGTAGGGTAACTGTTAAAGGAAAGTTGCGAGAAATTGCATATCCATATATGACATTTATGTGTGCACCACTTGAAAAGGTCAAGACTAAAAAGGAGCCAAAAAAATTAGTAGATTTGAGAGGTCAACAAAACAGTTACCATCATACTTTGAGCATGTTGACAACATTCATTCTATGAATTATAGTTCCTCTTCATTGAAGATGTCCTTGCAAAAGGGAAAAGCAATGGTCACCATTGTGCCAAAATCAGTTTCTAAGATGAGTTTCATGTTGTATGTCATCCTTATATAGTTGATATCATTGATGTGAAGGCTAATAGTCATTGTAGTTATTTATCTAGTGTTCCCTTTTTGGGGATAGGGAAGAGTCACAACCACTAGTACGAATGGATTTATTTAAAGAACTATTGCAGTGGCATGACGAATAAGCAAAATTGTTTGGTGGTTATGAACGCATATAGCAACTAATGAAGTCTTTACTTGTCGATGGGATGTCAATAGTAAGCTTTATGTAATTTAAAATATTTTTAAATATTTTATGTATTCACTCTCTTATTACCATTTATTTTCTTACAATGTAATGTAGACAAGTGCATGACAGTACCTGATATGAGTTATGTTATTGCAAGTAGATACAATATCATATCATTAATACAAAACATAACCATATTCCCATTGCAAAGTAAACCTCCCATGGATGTTAGTTTACACCGACTCATATGTATCAGCTATGTATATGGTTCACATTTTGTGCAAGTATCTCAATAACATTAAATTCATATAATGATTTTAATTGACTTTGTGATTACAATTGATGTTTAATCTTTATGCGGGTCAAATTGCATGATGGATGTCTCACACCAATGGTAAACATATTATGGTCAACCCACTGTTATGCAGAGGGAAATTTATGGTCATGTTATTATGTTAGTCGAATGCAAAAAAAAATCTCAATTATTAGGAGTTACTATCACATATGTAAATCTTGGCGATAATTGATGTAAATATTCATGTATGTAAAATTAAATTTGTATTAAAAAACATTCTATGAAAAGGAAATGGTACTGTTTGATATACATTGTCTCGTCTTCAGTTGCACCATGAGCTAGCTGCAACGCGGACTGTGTACTCTCCCATGTGGGAATGTCTTCAGATACATGACCACAATCAATCATCTGCTGTAGGACATTGGCGATTCGTCGAAAGATACCCTGCAATACAATAATATGCAAATAGTTAGCTTGTACAAATAGTTTTTTATCAAAATATAAATGTAATTAGTTCAAGAACAAAACTACTTATCGTAGATTGATGCTCCTGCTGAGAAGAGGGTTGTGTGTCTTCATTACGAGGATTACGACCACGAAAATGTGGGACTACACTCAGGCGATCCTCCTCGGCACCACAGACAATGTAAGGGTGTGACACGGTCCTAAACCTATAGTCAGATACACATGCATATGGATGAGGAGCAAGTGTCACACCCGTGATGAGAGGCTCAACAAAATGTAACCATCTATCATCTATAAGATCACCATCATAATGCATAGAAGATCGTGGGATAGTCTGTTCATACCCATACTGGTGCAAGACACACTCTAACAAGTGACGCTGACAAATGGTGTTAAAGCGTATGTATCAATGAAATTAACCTCGAAAGGCCTACTCAAGCAGTGATCGTCATATGGGGTCCAAGTTTCCCCATCATGGGAAAGACAATCCAACAACACTCAAACTTCCCCAATAGTGCAAATATGTCGTCGAATAACATATTTGGTTGTCGCAGAGATAACTCGCCATATGTGGGATTTATATCCCTCCTTCCCATGCGGAGAAGTGCTCATATATCCACGCATGTGTAATTGAAACACATGTTATTTACAAAACTATAACATAATTAACTTAAGAAAATTGAAATGTTGTTGGTATCGTACCTAAATCAAAGACGCATACTTGCCTAATTGCTTTGTTTGTACATAGCTAGCATCCATGAGGTGGTTGTAAAAAATGTGCTAGTGCAACAACTCCCCAGCAGTATCCATCACACATGCATAGATTCCTGAATAACTGTATGTACAACACAAAGATGGATGTCGCACTTTTATTGAAAAATATTGTGCATCCTACAAAATGCAACAAATATTCCCCACATGCACACTTCCAACTTTGTCACATGCAATAGTCCTCGTACACGTCTTTTAGCCAACTCAATTGCACATGTGCACCTCGACACTGTCGCATCTCTTCTTTAGCAGTGTCCATCAAGGCTCCAAGAAATTTATTCAAAGCAGTTGAAGCTCTAGCATATTCCAAGTGGACATACTTTGGAAATTATCCCACAATGGGGACATGTAGTAATGACACCACATCATCCAATGTGATTGTCATCTGGTGGAGCGTGTTTGTATCACGTTGTCACCTCTCAACAAAGGCTGAAATCAAGTCTTTATCGAAGAACTTATAACTATTATTGCATAAAGGCAACCATCTTGAATGAGCCATATATGGTTAAACATGAGGATGAGGCACCCAAAATTTAATTAATTTACGATCATGTGAGACCATCTTTAAGTTCTCTCTGATCCTAAGGAAAAAAATCAATAATCAAAACATACAAATTAAAACAGATAAAATTAAAAACATTTTAGTAAACTTCTTCAAACTTACCCCACCCTCCCAAAGTCTCACAACGACATGATCTGCGAAACTAACTAGCACAAACACGTCTGAAGGTCCTCCAACAAATCCTTCAGGCTAATCATGTTTTTGTTGTGCATCAACCATAGGAGGACCAGTGTGATCAACACCTTGACCACGATTTCCTTTGCGAACTGATGTTGTAGGTTTCTTGATGAGAGTTGATTTTAGACTCATTAACATTGTGACACTTTAAGAACAAAGTAAGGAGGCATAAGGAAACATCAATGGAATTTAATGCCTTCCAAATGATGAACCAAACTCATGAACACGAGTGTCATATCCTTACACAACAAATGAATGCAAAGGAAACAAGAACAAGCACATGAACAAGATTATATTGCAGAAATTAAAAGGAGAACAAGATAACAACATTGAAACGAATAGAAATACATCACAATACAAATGAACCGATTAAAAAGAAGAACAACACAATCTAACTGAATAGAAATGAAGAACAAGACAAAACAACCGAATAGAATTTGAACATATGTGCGGAAATGGAAAATGGAAGATGAAAGCAAGAAGAACTTATGTGAATGAAGCCATGGAAGGGAAGAACACGCCACTTAGATGGTGATTGATCCAAGATAAGTGCCAGATGCCACCACTTGAGAGCTTCCCAAACTCACAAGATAAGACTAGTAGAAGGAGAACAAGTCTCACACAAATCTCTCTCAATTTGAGTAGAGTAACTTTTCTTCAAATTCCAAATCTGAATTTACATGAGCATAACACCTCTATTTATAGTGTGAGAGGATTGAAATTAAAGTGGGAAAATTCAAATCAGAAGCATTTGAATTTGGCGCCTATTACATGTCACAAGGGAGGTGTGACTTGGTTTCTTTCTTTGGCACCTCCTAAAACTACACCTACACCTTCTTTTTATGTCACATGGAAGCTGTGACTTATCTTTGTACATTAGCACCCTTTATATCTATATTTACACCTTCCTTTTATGTTCTACATAATTTCTACTCTAAAGAAATTATAAAAAAAATACATCAATTTATGCTCATCTATTATTGCTTGTGCCATTGCTCTTAATAATCTTTTGAGGCATGATGGATGATGAAATCATGTGTTGGGCTTGGGCCTCCATATTAAGAACACTAATAGGAAGAACTTCAAATGTTTTGGTCTTTGACCATTCCTCCTATTGATGACATCTTTATTTGCTTGTTGAGATGACCCTTCAAGTATAGCATCCTTGGTCATATTCATGTATTTTTGGTTCACATCATTTCTCCCTACCATCAATTTGTGATCTACCACCTCTAGTCCTAGCCATCTATGCAAAAAAATATTTCATACAATATTCTAATGTAACTAGATAATAAAATTAATTTTCAAAACATACACAAATCAGATTGTACAATTCGATATTCAATAACAAAATGTAAACTGGATTGTTCGATTCGGTATTTAATATTACAAAAATTAAATCGAATTATTCAATCCGGTATGAAATTTTAAAATGAACATCAAATTGGACAATTCAATATATTATTAGAAAGACGAACACTGAATAGGTGATGCATACCAAAATGTTCAATCCAATGTTATTTTTCTAATAATATACCGGATTGTAAAATCCGGAATACTAATAAAAAAAAGTGGATTGCCTAATCCGATATCAAAGTAACACAGGAAAAAAACAAGATAATAAAATTGTGTGAAGAAGAAAAAAAAATAAACTTAACTCACAACAATGGAAGTCCTTCAACCTGCTTCAACACTAACCTCTCACAAACTTAATGCTAAAGTCTCTACCGATAATGCTAAAGTCTCAACCGATAATGGAGATGCTACCACTCTGGAAAACTAAGGAGGTGCGCCGACTCCACAAGAGAAAGAAAATGAGGGAGTGTAGTGTGAGGTTAGAAGAAAATTAGGGTATTTAAATTTTTAAGAAAGGGGAAAAAGTAACTTTATATTTATTATGGAGGTGTAGAAAGAGCCCATAAAGGTGGAGGGAGAATTTCTCGAGCTTAAATGTCAAACTCGTCCTATACTCTTTCACAACAGACTTCAGACTGACCCGCATGAGCTATCATGCATGATCCACCTCATATTTTCATCCGAGTCAAATCCAAAACAATCACGTTCTTGTACACGTTTGAAAACCCATTAAAAAGGCCAGAACCACTTCAATTATGATACAAAATGTGGTGGTTATAAGTACTAGTTTCTTAGTAAACATGAAAAATCATATTAAGGACGTGAATAGAAAAACATTCTTAGTTTAGTTCGACTTGATCCCTCCTGGTAGCGTAGAAAAGAAACAAAATATACCATGTTAAAGTAAATGCATCGTACATTATTCACCAAAACATAATTAGATTTTTGCTAGAAAGAAATAGCATTAATGTGAATCAAATCAGTATCCAGTCCAGATACTAAAATTCTACATTATTTTTTCTACTGGATACGGCATTTATGAACTAAACATAACCCATCAACAGAAGAGAGAATGCAGAAGAAATTATATAGAATAAAAGGGTTCATAATGCAGCAGTAACATTATGCTTAACAATTGAAATGAAGAACCAAATGGCCGAATCCCTGTTCATGCTTTCTTTTGTTTGACTTCTGGTGGTGATGGTGGGGGGAAGATTGCACGGAACAGCCATGCAGCCAATATTGCTCCGGCAAAGGGGCAAATCCAGTATACATACAATTGGTCCCATGTGTTGTGCCAATTGTTTAAGTATGCCCAACCAAAAGCCTGCAAAGAAAATAACCGATCACAGTTTTTCATTGGCATCTCTAACTCTGACCATACTCTACATGAAATTAACACAAGATTCAGAAACATAAATGCATAAGGAGATGTAAATAATATAAAACACCAAATTCTGATTTTTAAGATTACTATTCGGAACAAAACTGTGACAAGGTTCACTTTGACTATTTCAAGTCAAGCAATTTGTTCACATTTCAGAAAACCACTTTGAACATCTGCATTATGCTCCTGAATTTCCTTGTCCTAAACTTGTATCATTTTGATTGCTTGGTCAATGTGATATTCGGTTAAACTAATGTGAAATTTTGATACATTATCTAACCGAGTTTGATATATTGGGCATATAGAGGAAACACCTTAAATAAGTATGTAATGACAAAGGCATGATCTTTTGGTGAAAGCACATTGTTTCTATTTATAAAACACCAAAATTGTAGGAACTATGCAGAGGTTACAATAGGATTTGACAGTTAAATAACACAATAACGATGGGAAAGAGAGGAAAGGAGGATAGCTGCAGCATACATATGACTGACCTATTCCCTAGCTGAATAAAGCTACAAAAACAAAGCATAATATTTTCATAACCAAAGCCTGGTGCAAGAACTAAATTCAAGAATCATTAACAAGAAATCCTGAGCAGAAATTGTTAAAACAAAAAAACAATTTACAATATAATGTTTCAAACTCAACATACATTTAAAACAAAAATCTTTGATAAAGAAGAGAAGAATACGATGATTGAGTAAACCCCCGATTAGTCCATGAAATTGTACGGGCCAGGCACTTTAGCACCTGATATTTTAAAGACCAAGTCACTCCCTTTTGTCCTATTTGGTACAAAGCGGAGTAGAAAAGTACTAAATGAATATTCTTAAAATCTCATGGACTATAATGTCCTGCCTATAAAATCTTGAGGTCAAATTTTAGTAGTTTTTCAAAACAATCATTCAAATCACGATATTGTGAATGTAAAAGACAGATGCAAGAAACACATACAATTAAATGCGTGAAAAAAACAAAGCTGACAAATGCAAAAAGGTAATACTCACATTGGCAGGATTCATGGCTGGGCCGGTGTAGGCAGATCCAACCATGACCAAAACTACAGTTGCTGTGGCCAGAAACCAAGTCTTCAACAAATCACTACGAGGGCCCTTGAGGAAGATGAAGAGAACGATAAAGGTAATAAAAAAGGTCAACACCCCTTCAACAACAGCCCCAGTGTGCAAATCCACTTTCAAAGAAGGACCCCCAATCATATGCCTATACTTTTCAGGAATCACTTCCATAATTGCCAATGCACCACCCGCAGCACCAACTGCCTGTTCACAACTCAACCATCCATCAAAATTTCCTTGCACAATTCATAACAGAAAAAAACTTAGAAGCAGTTTCTTTGTTGTGGTTAAAATTGAGGTTTTATCTCGATACCCTAAAGGATTTATACCTCAACCTTTAATCCAAATCCTTATCAGACAGATTACTAAAACGAAACTTCCACCCTAATAGGAGAATAACAATAATGTATGTTTGGTGCTATTCTTCCATCAAAATTGAAATTCTACTCGAGAACCTATGTTGAATCTCTAATGCCAATTCTTACTGGGCAGATTCCTAAAACATTTTGATAAAGAAACAATGCTAATAGTGTGTTTAGATAGAGGGAAAAAAAGAAAAAAAAGAAGACAAATAGCATGTTTTTCTTTTGAGTACATAGAGAGAAAGTGATAAGAAAAGAAAAAATAATTTAAAAAATAAAAATTGAGGGCATGTTTACTTTTACTTTCATTTCATGTTTTCACTATAAATGCACAAAATTACCAATTTGTTTTTAAATCTTCAAATATTTATAGAAGAACTTTGAAAATAAGGTTGTTTTGCAAATTAAAAATTAAAACATAACGAAAACATACGTCAACAACACCAAATTTTCTTTCTTTTCACTTTCTCTTCAATTAAAATTTCAAACTTTTATTTCTCCTTGGCGTTATTCCACCCAACCAGACATGGCATAAAACACAACCTATATTTAACTTCTACTTCTTATCCACCATCCACACATTTCCTCGACAGATTAGAAAGAAAAAGAAGGCCAAAATGACAGAACAATAAAGTTAATTTGAAAGCAATTCAACCGAGTTAATGGTCATTTTAATCCTCGTAACTGTACGATCCCTAAAGTAAGAAATCACTAAATAATGTGAAATAGACTCCTAAACAATTATACATAAATATATGTTGATATACCACTTTAATCACAAGGCTTTTTAGCAGATTTGATGGTCAATTTACACTGACTTATTTCTTCAAAAAAAAAAATCCTTCAATTCAGGATCTAATGTTATAGCGCCTAAAAATTCAACTTTACTCGCGACACCATAGAAAAGAGAGAAAAGTAAAAGACCCTTTTGAAGACAAAAGGGAAACCACGAACCTGAGCAGGAAAACGAATCGCCATTGAGAAGAGCGTATCAGAACCGAGACCAACGGCGTAAAAGGAAGCGGTGCCGGTGGGGTTGAAGCTAGCTCCACCGAGAGCATTGCCGATGATGGTGAAAAGGAAAACAAGTAGAAAGACGAGGGTAATGGTGACAATGAAAGAAGGGTAAGGGAACCCATTGTAGGAGATGTCTTGAAGGTTAAGGGCTTTGGTTACGTACCCAGAAGCAATCCCCAACACAGAGGAACAAAACACCCACATGAAAGTCAACACCGCGTCTCCAATCGCAGCTTTTATGGCACCAACCATCTTTGATCCTTTCTTCACCCCCTTTGGAAAATTGAAGAGAAAGCGTAGAATTGGAGAGGCTATGCGTCACTCCACCGGTGAAAGCGCCACCGGTGAGTGATGGAGCAGTGGCGAAAGAAGAGAGAGGAACAGAAGAAAAGGTGTTTGTTGAAATGAATGGGAGAGAGAGGGAGGTGGGAATTAAGAAAGCATGGATCTTTGGGGTTGATGGAGAGTGAAGAAGAGAATGCGAGTGATTCACCTAATCAGTAGTAGGTACCGTCCAACATGGAGCATACGTGCGAAAGCAGATAAGCTCCGCCGAAACAACCTGCGGTAACAGGTCGCACCTGCTTTGTTATTGTAAGAAAAACAAACACAATTTATGATTAAATTTTTTGAATTCTTTTCTAAATAAATTTATTGTAAAAATAGTTAGAGAACGATGCATTTTTATTTTACATTACCCCAAATTGTCTCCTGGAGGCAACAAAATGATTTTCCTACCTAAACTTAGGTTGGAATTTTATTATGCGAGTGCCGATTTCAAGTCTAGTTTTCATAACATTTTTTTGAAAAACCATTTCCGGAAAATGAAAATATTTATATAACCTATTAAATTAATTTATTTTATTTTAAAAAATGTTATTACATTTAATTTGAAAATTATTAAATCATTTTTTATCAATTTAGATATTATTATTACTAAATTAAATTGATATTAGAAAATGAAGAAATATTAAATATTTAATTTAAATTTAAATATAATAACTTAAATCTTTAGTAAATTTTTTATTATTATTAATGTTATATTAGAAATAATAAATTAATGATTTAATTATTATTAACTGGAAAAATATTGTGTTTGACAATTTAGTATTAATTATAAAAATATTATTAAAAATATATTACATTCATAAATAAAATTATAAATATATTACAAAATGACATTGTTAAGTTTGATTTACTATTAGTACATATAAAAACTTATTATAAATAAATTTATTATGAAAATTAAATATATCACTCTTAATTTAAATTTACATTATTAATGTTAATTAAATTTATTTTTAATAAAAATAAATAAATAATTTGTTTATAAATTAAAGTAAAATTGTTTATTAAAAATGGTCTCTTTAAACTAGTTATTTTTAGTAGATAGAGTTAAATTTTTTATACACTTTATTTATGTGGATGAATCCAACGTGATGGGTCTATAGTTTATATTGACAAGATCCTAATCAATGTCATAAAATTGAAAGAAAAAATTGATGATAAGTCTTTGAATTTGAAGATATATGAAAAAACGAGAAGAGTTGAATAATAATATAATATGAAGAAAAATTATTCATATATATTATTAGAGGAGAGTGATTGTTAATGATAATTAAATTGAAGGGTTTAGCTTGAATAATGCTCAATGAAGCTTGATAGGTTTAAGAGAAATCCAACTCGAGAAGAATTAAGTTAAGAATTCAACCAGATAGTTTTGTGTTGACTGTTGAAGTGAATCAAATCTCTTTTTTATTGTTTTTTCTAGAGCATCACCCAAATTATAGGGTTAGAGATTAAAACATATCGATATTTAATAAAAATCAAAATATGAAAGTAAGAATGTTGGACAATGAAATGGTTTTGCCTCATGAAGAAAACAATATAGGAAATCATAGAGTAAATAATAAAATTCATTTAGAAGATAATCCATTTTATACAAGGGTCAAAACGTAGATGTTATATTACAACAATTGAGAAATAATGCATGATAGGTTTGAATAATAATAGTAACATCTCTAATTTTTACCCATATATAATAAAATAAAAGTAAAATAAACACTATCTAATTAATATATTAATATATATAATTATTTCATAATTGTATCTAAAAAAGTATCCTTCTTCTCATAGGGATTTTAATATATACATTAAAAGTTTTAAAAACAAACAGAGCATTCAAATTAATATTATCACATCCTTCAACTGCTCACTTAAGAGCTCTATTACCTACAATCTCATTTGCTTCCGTGTACAACACCATCATCACAGATAAAGAAACAAACACAAACAAATAACATGGTAAGCTAGCTATAACAAAATTTTCTATATAATTTAAATTTCAAATTGATACACAAAGTTCATAAATTCTCATACAATTTCTCAAACATTTCACATAACCTGTCTATCACGTTCATCATCCACATTACTCCTGTCAGACTTCTACTGACTCACATATTCAGACACTTGACTCTACTTCTGGAAGACTCGTGTATTGAAATTAGCATCCAGAGACCTACACCTATCATACTACTCACTGTGAAATCCACACAGCCATGCGCATAATTATCTCAATATCTCATCATCTCATATGACAGGGTAAATCCATTTGATATGCTCTTATCAGTTTTTTCAAACCTCAGACTCAGTCAAATGGACTTCCTTCGAATCTCACCAACTGAATAACTTCATCTATGTGATTCCATTATATCAGTAGAGTCATGATCGTTTCATTCACAAGAAACTCACAAATCAATACACTCTAATAACAATCTCAACATGATATTTCCTTTCCTGAAAATACTATGTCTTCATCACACTTTCACTTTATTACATACATCATTTAACACATCAAAGCACCATTCAATCAAATCA
>Ga0123342_1008091_pt1 | contig 13475 bp, 3 predicted proteins | sample Turbeawhitnodule_FD_89960 | JGI IMG/M metagenome (GOLD analysis project Ga0123342, IMG submission 89960) | Root nodule microbial communities of legume samples collected from Mexico - Turtle bean Mexico white nodule | ecosystem: Host-associated > Plants > Roots > Nodule | place: Mexico: Nepantla...
AAAAAAAAAAAAAAAAAAAAAAATATAAAATATATATATATATATATATATATATATATATATATATATATATATATATATATTATAATTGCTACAGATTTTGTTATATCAGAAAACCAGAACTTATAGCCATGCTACTTGTAGCAGTGAAAGTAAAAGTAATAACATTTGTGATACTTGTTTTGAACTAATACATTGATATATTTGGGATCTTACTCTGGTGCCAAAAATGAGACAGTTGCATTGGTTAAAAGGTTTCTATCAGTGATAAGAACATAATTAGACAAAAATGTAAAAGTAATTTCCACGGCCAATAGGAACAATTTAAAAGAAATCTCTTAGTTAAGAAGTGCTAGGAACAAATTTAATGACTCTAATAACATAGTACTGACTGATAACATATTAAGTGACTCTACAGGTTCACAATGACTCTGATAACATAGTACAATACTGATAACATATTAAGTGACTCTGATAACATATTAAGAAGTGAATTTTAAATCTAACTCAACCTCATAAAATCACTCATAAAACCAAAACCAATTTATAAGGTAAGATTTGAATCCACTTATATATTATAAAATGTCTTAATCCTATAAAATATCCTAATCTTGATATGTGATCTCCAAAACTCATCACATGTCAAGTTTCATGAGGATGTTTCCCATTTTGTTAAAGAATCATACCTATTTTCTGCCATTACCAACCTTTATTCCTTCCTTCATCCAATGGGACAATGGGACAATTCTGCATTGTTTCTATATCTTCACCCTTCTTAGGCCTAAGAACTTGTTTGACATAGCAGATGTTTAGGCCTGAGTTCTATTCCTTCAAGAATGAAACCACACTTCTGAATATGACTTGTTGTTTCCATCACTTTCATTTCCACTTGCCCTTCTTCTGTGCCTGAATTCAAGAACTCTCCCATCTCAATCTCCAACCAACCATCACTTCTCACTTTTGGACATTGTAGTTCACTTAAGCGATTATCCTTCAAGTTCAGATCCAAACAAACATATTTGGTGTTGGTATTGCCTCCAGAAATACCAACTGATATCACTGTGGGATGGTAGTGAAATCCACTAGCATTCATCATCTTGAACACAAGAAAAGCTGCATAATGTGTATTTGAAGACAGGGCAAGGGTGCTTATCTTTCCACTGATGTCAAACCAGCACACAGCACGAAGCACAGCAACTACCTCGAACCTGGTAACACAACAATTAATAAATCATATGTACCACAAAATGTTGTGTTGTTTCAAAAACTCACCTACTTCAATGCTTAATATAGTATTAGAATCATTTTGAATATATTCTAATGATTGTTTCTCCCTTTCGGACGACCACCCAAGCACTCACTATTGTTTTGTGGTTTTATGAAGTTGAGTGAACTCAACTTCTTGATAATAACACAATCAAATATGGTTTATGTGGTCACAATTTTGATCATGAACACTTGTAAAACCTTGACACTGTAGTTAAAGTTAAGGTGACAAAATGTTTATCAAAATCTTGATGAAGCAACTAACCTGGATTCTGGCAGGCTTGTCCACTCCCAATGGTGAACAGCATCACCACATATAATGTCCAGATTTCTAGCAGAAAGCATGTAACACTTCTTCCCGGTCTTTTTGTCCAACTGAACACTCTGCATTAATTTCAGTGCCAACACATTTCATTCACTTTGAAACCACAAATGCTTGGTTTTGTATAAACCACCATGTTCATGAGAAATTATCACATGACCCCAGATCACCAAATTATGTTTGATCAAAATCATGAACACACTTTTTTAGTTAATGCAAGGAAAAGTTTTGTTTACTTACCCTTTTACCCTGATCAATGATGGTGGGGTGGTTGCAGAGATTGAAATAGAGAGCCTTCTTAGAGGTGGAGGAGGGAAAGGAAGAAGGAGGAATGATAGAGGTCAAGTTGAGGAGAAAAGCACTCCACACACAGTCAGATTCAGCTGCAGAACAAAAGGCTCTGGAAACTAAGGAGAGCTTGCATGCATCCATAGGCGTGGTGTGTGACAGTATCTCTGCAATGCATCCCTCTGTCAAATCTTCAAACTCCATTGATATCTATCAAGGTTCTTGCTAAAATCTATCACTCACTCAAAATTTGTTGAACTTGTTCTGCATGTTTCTCAGAACAAAATATCTGAGACACTGTATTTCTAAGCATCTCTTTATGATTTATTAAAATTTATCAAAAATAATACATTTTAATAAAAATCAGTTTTTATTAGCATGTATAAAACAATGTAACGTAAACTGAGAATTTTGTACAAAGTCTTTTAAATGGTGTACTGAAAATTATTAGAGATGATAATATTTTATTAGTTATAAGTGGATCTTAAATTTTATTTTTCACGTTAAATTTAAATTTATAAAATTAAGTTAATAGATAATAATAGAGTTATTTCTAAATTTATTTTAATAAGTGTTTATTAAGTTTATCAAAACTATTTCTTATCAAATCGTTATCAAATATTTATAATATATTCTTCACGAGTCCAGATGAATAAATACAAATTTCACCTCATAAATTAATTTATAAAATATATATCAATAAAGTATTAATTTAAAATAATAGATAACATAATAACAGAAAATAGTTAATTAACGAAAAAAATTAAAAAGCTAAAAGAAGAAAGAAAAAGCTTAGTTAGGGGAGAATATTTTGAAGATAAGATTCTCTTATTGTGGTGGGCCCCACTTGCGTACTGATGTGGACAGTTTACCGTTCTTGATAACTCCGCCACCGTCGTGCGCACGCTTCTTCCGACAAAGCTTTAATTAGTCATAATGAGATTTTAATATCACACTACTATTTACTTTTAATAAATTACTCTTAATTTCTTTTTTCATTTTTTACACCTCATTATTTCTCATACATATTTTCAGATACTGTTCTGGTATATTAAGTTCACCATTCAGAGATTCTAACAAATAAATTATTATAATACATGATGTAATTATAAATTAATTTTATAAAGTTAAGTTGAATTTAAAAATCTAATATCAACTATATTTAAAATTTATTGTTAAACTTGTTAAATAATCTAGATCCGATTATCGCCTCTGTCAAACCATTCGTATTATATAATCTTATTGATTGATTTCAATGTAAGGACATGTATTGACATTTATATCTAAATTTTTTAAAATTAAATTAAGTTTAAAGTTAATTTTTTTTAATTTTCTTACAACATTGGTAAAAAAATAATGAAAATTCAAAACATTCATGTTTCGATCTCAAGTTCGTTGGACAACATTGTTAGATCAATCAAATGACATTCATTGTGGGGTTGAATAGGCTCCTTTGCCCTTCAACTAGGGGCATTCATTCCCCTTATACCTTAACTGGGGGGCTTGTTCCCGTATGTCAATATAGTCTCACATCGCTCAGGAATCGATGCTAAGGACAGTTTATATACTTCCTTTTCCCTTCACCATTCGAGGTGCCTTTTCAAGACTATACCATGACAGAAAAAACAACCTTCAAAATATACAAGATTTTGGATGCATGGCTAATTTATTAATTTTATTATAATATTAAAATACTTAATATCAATTTAAAATAGTATTTTTAATCTTTTAATTTTATTTAAAAATGAAATTAAATAAATATGCATACTTTTAAAAAATTTATTTAATTTTTTTAAATATGAGCTAATATGTTGTAGGGTTTGAATTTCAAACTTTATCTTTCTCTTTAACTTTTTTGCTCACCTTTTATTCTCAGCAACAGCAACTCACTCTGCAACCGGAATCGCACTCATGACGGCAATGTACCCTGTGACGACAATGCACCCCGCGACAACGACGCTTCTCTATTTCAAAGGAGGTCAACCTCTCCAAGCTTATCATTGTAAGTTCAATTTGTACTTTATTCTCGCTCTGCCTCTTATTTTTGTACTTACACATCTAAGCTCCGCACAACTTTACTCAGTGTATATCTCCCTCATTTTAAAACCCTAGATTCTGTTATCATGTTGTATTCCCTAAAATACTCTTAGTAGAGAGTTAGTCCTTAAGAAAAACTAATATATTTTTTTTAATTCTTAAGGAGAGATCAGATTTAATTGAAGATACAAATTAATACACAACGTACATTTAGTAGTTTAAGTTTTAATGAGTTATTATAATATAAACATTTAAAGTTATGGTAAGACATTGTTGTTGATATATAGTTATGTATAGTACTGATTCATGGGCTGTTTCTAAAAGTTATGGTGCTCCTACACATTTTTTAATCTATGTACAGGTTCCTTATAAGATAATCCATTAATTTATTTACAAAAGTCTCCATCACTTAAATTTATGCATCTTCAACACATTAATAAGATATCCATTTACATGAAATTGGCCTTATAATCTTGCAATCTTGCACGCACTTTTTGATTCTATAAACTAATACAAATGATGTTTCTGTTCCAATCTTTGACCCCACATATTGAGTATCTTCTACCATTATTTAATTCACCAGATCGAATGTGCTCTAGTTCGAAACCTCTAGAACTGTTATATATAAAAAAAATCGAAAGTAAGTACTCACAACTACAAGAAACGGAAACTAATTTTATAAATAAAAAATAATTAATTATTATAATAATTAAATTAAAAAATAAAATAAAAACTTATAATTTTTAAATTAATTTATATTATTATTAAATAATTTTTAAATTAATATTTAATTAGTTTCTAATGTTTTAATTACCAATTATTTAAATTTTAAATTTGATAACAAAATTTTTTATAATTAATAATATCAATTTAAAAATTATTTAACAATAATAAAAATTGATTTAAAAAATAAAAAAAGTTAATTTTTAAAATAATATTTAATTTAATCATTATTTTATGATTTTTTTAATCATTTTTATTTTATGAATTTTTTTTAGTGAGTTTATCTGTTTTGTCTGAGTTTTTGTTTGGTGGTAAATCTCGATGCTCACGTGACTTGTTTAATTTTCTGAAGTATTGGAATTTAAATGAGAGTGGTGGCATTGTTTTAATTGGGCACAGATCCATCAACTGCAATTAATAGGAGCTGTGAATACAAATATTGCTTCATTCTTTTAATATTTTGTCTTTAAAAAAAAGTATTGTATGCTTTGCATGACACATATATTTAAATTATTGTATTTTAAATATATATTAGAAGTGTCATTTGTATAAGGTTTAGATACTTTTTCTAATTGGTTGGATAATTGATATTTTTTCTTCAGTCGTGTTTTTCTCTTTTTTTTCATACTCATTTTTTAATTTTTAGTTAAAAATATATTTGTAAAAGATTAAATAAGTGTTATGTATGAATATATTTAATATATTGAAAAAAACCTACTTTTCTATTTTATTCATGAATTGTAGTTGATGTTGTCACCTCGCAGATTTCCAAGAATAATCAGTTGAAGGAAGTTGGGTGGAAGTTACTTTTCTATTTTCCATTTAATGTTACTTATTATTCATAACTATTTATCTATTTAAATTTTAAATTTTCATTAATCAATTTAAATATTATTATTATAAAAGAGGTGTTAATTTACATAAAGGGATTTTCTGATATAATCGTTTTGTGTGTAAACAAATTTTTTCTAATTTTATTTTTATTTAATATATCTCATTTTATTATTTTATTATTTCATATAGATTATTTAAAAAATAAAATTATTTTTTAATTTAATATTAATGTATAGTTTTTACAGACAAACGAATTCTCTCATTCTTTCCTTAATTCTTTATTTTAAAACAACAACAGAAAAAAAGAAGAAATAACATATTTCACACGTTTCTACACCAAATCTCATGTATCAAATAAAATAACTTTCATTTTCAATCACTCTCTATTCCAAGTAACTATACTTTCTGGTAAATCATTATTTTTTTTTATATATTATCAAGTCAATCTTAACTTTAATGTAAACATTATCACACCTTCCGATCTCAAAACTACTAATGAAAGAAGAGAAAAAATTTGAAGAAAAAGAGAAACTCAAACCGAAAAATAAAAAAAATTGTTTAATTAATTTATATTTTTTGTATTGCTTTCATTTTCAATTCATCTAAAATTATTTTTATATATATGCTAAATTTTTATTATAAAAAAACAAGAAGAAAATATGTATACAAACCGCGCTAGTGTTTTGAGAACACTCGTGTTTTCGTAGTATATAGAAAAATAGTTGTCGTATCTTTATTTTTCTTTTTTTTTCTAAAAGTAGAATTTTTGGATTTGTGTTTCTGGTTTTTGTTTGCTGTGAAATTATTTCTCAACTTTGGGATGGATTTTTTTAATATTTTTCAATTCTATTTTATCGTATATATTTTACATTTTGTTTTCAATGTTTGTGTATGTAATAGAGATATAATTATATTTAAAGGATTATAAATTTTTAACATAGAATATTCTTCACTGATTTTATTATGTTATCTTAAGATTAAGTTGGTAAGCAACTAGTAAAATATGTTTTGGTAATAAATATTTATCATTTAAACACTAATAAAGTATTTGGTCTTTGTATATTTAATTAGCTTTTATATTATATGCTTACTAAATTAGTTTCTACGTAATATAATTATTAAATTAGTTTTTATACAATATGTCGAGTATAGTTATTAATTAATTTTTATCTCATATAGTGATTGAATTGGTTTTAATATAATATTGTTATTATATAATTACTGTTGAATTGGATTCTACATAATAGTAATTGAATTGTTTTTAAATTAAAATTAATATTAATATTTAATCTTACTTTTGAAGATTTTGTAATTTGAATCTGGAAGTCACATGGTTTATATTACTGATTTAATCAAACTTTAATTTCGGGTATCTTCTTCTAGCTCCATGCAAATGGGCCAACAAATAGACTTATGCATTTAAGACAGCTTCTTCCTGCACCTCCATAAACTTTTAAAATACCAAAAAAGCCCCTCAGTAAAAATACCGTCATAATGTATAATAAAAATTATAACTTCCGGATCACACAATGCGGAGTTTAATTGGATAAACCTACGGATTATCTAATCTAAAATTCTAACTAAAATATTGCTAATACTGGGTTACGTAATTCAGAACTTATTAAACACTAAACTTTACCGGATTACATAATCTGGAATTGGTTGAAAACCTAAAACCTACCGGATTACATAATCCATAACCTAACTAGAAACCCACCGGATTACATAATCTGGAACCTAACTTAAAATCAACCGGATTACGTAATCTGGTACCTATTTGTGCAAATGGTTACCAAACTATATTGTGCCTTCCGCTACATTTCACTTCAAAATTAAAACCAATGAAATTACTAACCTATAAATGCTGTAAATGAAGATGACAGTGGAAAAGGAGAGCTTTATAAAGAATGGAAGCTTTGAGAGATGGAGAACTTTGAGAGGATGAGAATTTGAGAGAAGGAGAAAAGTTGAAGGAGGTGGAAGATGGATGGAGGTGTGCGGCGCTGGAAGTGAAGGAGAAAGGGAGAGAAAGTGAAAGTAGGTTAAATTAAATTAGGTTAAAGTTATATTTTATTTTTTTACTGAAGGGTACAATAATAAATGTGCTTTTAGTATGGGGTGCTAGAAGAAGCCATGGATGTGCAGGAAGAAGCTGTCTGCATTTGATTGTGCTACAGCCCAAGCCCAATTTTTCAAGTGTAGCACAAGACAATTTCTCCCTACACCATATCATTTAAGACATGCACGCGATATAAAATTTAAAACCGAACAATGTTTTTTTGTTTATTTTTGCTTATGGATGCAGAAATATACTCTGGATATAGAAATTCAGAAAGTCATTTTCGTATTTCATTTAAGTTTTTGAATGATCATATTCGGAAGTGAGTTATGATTCCAGATTTTTATATTCAGAATGGTGTGCTGTAAATGATGTTGAATATTAAAATTCATAACTCATTTATGTCTCTTTATAGATCTTAACATCCGAAATGTCATTTTTACTATCAAATAATTCAAAAATACATATTATTTTGAAGTTTATGATTTGACTTATGAAAATAAATATCTAAATGACAAAAGTTTTTAAATTATTGAAAAAAAAAATATTTCACTTTGAATTGATATGCAGGAAAAATTAGGCGTAGGTCAATCATGAACCCAATTTAGATAAAGACAGATTAACCACTTGGTGACTTCACTAGCTTCATTGAAACTCGTCAGAATTTTGGGTTTCAATATTTACTCTGCATAATTTAAGGATTTGAAACATTCTAAGCTTTTAAAATTCTGTAGTTATTTTATAGGAGAATTACTTCTGACAGCTCCAAATATTATATTAAGCTAACAATAAGAAATATAAACAAAATGTTACAATAAAATAATAATTTACATATCTGTAAAATGATTATGCAGACAATTCTGCATTGTTTCTATATCTTCACCCTTCTTAGGCCTAAGAACTTGTTTCACATATCAGATGTTTAGGCCTGAGTTCTATTCCTTCGAGAATGAAACCACACTTCAGAATATGACTTGTTGTTTCCATCACTTTCATTTCCACTTGCCCTTCTTCTGTGCCTGAATTCAAGAACTCTCCCATCTCAATCTCCAACCAGCCATCACTTCTCACTTTTGGACATTGTAGCTCACTTAAGCGATTATCCTTCAAGTTCAGATCCAAACAAACATATTTGGTGTTGGTACTGCCTCCAGAAATACCAACTGATATCACAGTGGGATGGTAGTGAAATCCACTAGCATTCATCATCTTGAACACAAGAAAAGCTGCATAATGTGTGTTTGAAGACAGGGCAAGGGTGCTTATCTTCCCACTGATGTCAAACCAGCACACAGCACGAAGCACAGCAACAACCTCGAACCTGTAACACAACAATTAATAAATCACATGTACCACAAAATGTTCTGTTTTTTCAAAGTTGTGATTCCTGTTGGAGTTATAATGTTAGTATATTAATAGATGCAAACCTCACTTTATAAGTCGGTTTTATGATGTTGAGTTAGGTTTAAAGTTCACTTCTTAATATGATATCAGAGTTATTTTGAGTCTATCATAACCATTTTGAGTCTATCCTAACAATGGTTTGATAGGCTGATCACATTATTAGATCACTCCATTTGTTATTGATTTTATGAGATTGAGTTAAGTTTAAAGTCCACTTCTTAACAATAACACAATCAAATAGTTTATGTGATCACAATTTTGATAATGAACACTTGTAAAACCTTGGCACTTTAGTTAAAGTTAAGGGGAGAAAATGTTTATCAAAAACTTAATCAAGTAACTAACCTGGATTCTGGCAGGCTTCTCCACTCCCAATGTCGAACAGCATCACCCCATTCAATTTCCAGATTTCTAGCAGAAAGCATGTAACACTTTTTCCCAGTTCTTTTGTCCAACTGAACACTCTGCATTAATTTCAGTGACAGCACACATTTCATTCACTTTGAAACCACAAATGCTTGGTTCTGTATAAACCACAACCACCATGTTCATGGGAAATTATCACATGACCCCATATCACCAAATTATGTTTGATCAAAATCATGAACACACTTTTTTAATTATGCAAGGAAAAGTTTCATTTACTTACCTTTTTACCCTGATCAATTATGGTGGGGTGGTTGCAGAGATTGAAATAGAGAGCCTTCTTAGAGGTAGAGGAGGGAAAGGAAGAAGGAGGAATGATAGAGGCCAAGTTCAGAAGAAAAGCACTCCACACACAGTCAGATTCAGCTGCAGAGCAAACTGTTCTGGAAACTAAGGAGAGCTTGCAAGCATCAAGAGGAGAGGTTTGTGACAGTATCTTTGCAATGCATCCTTCTGCCAAATCTTCAAACTCCATTGATATCTATCAAGGTTCTTTTTTTTCCTTTACAGTGATGAAGATATATATATGAACTAAGAACTATGTTGATGATGATGATTAAGCTTCTATCTTATGTTCCTTATAGTAGTTTCCTTATTCCTCTTTGGTCACTTCACTAGGTCAACTATTCAATTGCTTGCACAAATTGTACATTATTGTAGGCAATTATATAATGTATAACTAACTATTAATAAGGTTTGGTATTTAGTTGAATTTATTGATATAAGTAAGATAAAGTCTTTGTAAAACTCTTCCTAATACAAGTTTTGAGTTTTCTTTTTCTAAAACTCTATTTTATTAAAATTTGAGAATTAAAAAAAAAATATTCCAATTTCAAGTTTATAACAAACTATGGATAGGTAAGTTGTCACCTTGGATAAAGCATTTCTTATCGATATGGGACAGCAACAGTGGGCCCCATGTCGGCCTGTTTTCAGGAAAACAATAGGAAAAAAATAAGATAAACATGGAAAGTAATAAAAACATAAAAAATAAAATAGAGATGTTTGGCTTAACCAGATAAATAAAAAATATGATGAAAATATAATAGAAATAGTAAATTTTGTACTTTCAAAATTTCCCTTCTCTCTTAATTTTTCTTTTATTAAACATTTTCAATTTTTTCTCATATTTTTTTACTACTTTGTTTCTTCAAAAGGGTATCATGAGCCTCCACTCAGAATCCATTTTCAAATCCTTTGAAGATTTAAGTGCAATATTTATTTATTTGTTTAGTCAGAAGACTAATAAAATATCATTCACTAGAGTTAAACAGGCCAGACACAAATTCCTCTAACAGCTAAATTTTCAATTAAGAAATAATACTCAACTAATACATATTTAAACACAACTATTTTTAAAGTATCAATTTTCACTAGAAATTGCAATTTAGTCTAACTTATACACCAAAATTCGAGAGAATTTGTTTGATAAACATCAACTTTCAATCACAATTCTTAGAAAATTAGTTAAATTTTTTATTAGTTAAATTTTTTGTTGATTGTAGAGACTAATTTTAGAAACTAAAAATAATTATTTATTATATTAATTAAAGAAAATAAAATTATTAATATATTTTTTTAAAATTAATATATAATTAATTATTAAAAATTAATTTATCAATTTAAATTTAATTAATTAATACTTAAAAATTTAATAGTTAATTAAATTAAATATTAATTTATAAACTATTTATTAATAATATAATTTTTTTTATATACGAACTTTTTTCTAATCATGAAATATTACAGTGCTAAAACATTACTACACTGCAAAACAATACAAACCAAACCAATAAAAAACATAATAACAATAAAAAAATTCCTTCAATATAAATCTCTTTAGAATCTCAATAAAATATTTTTTTTCTTATTATCCTCTTAACCTTCACATTAACTTTTAAATATATTTATTGTACTCTACGAGAAAAAAAAAATGACTAAAACAAGGAACCTGAATTGAATCTCTATTATGACTACACTTTCACTTTAAATGGTCAAAGTATACCTTGAAAAAAAATGTAGAAAATATAAACTTAAAATTATGTATAAGACATGTACCAAATTGATTAAAAGAAGTGAAATTCAACTATTTTCCAACAACTCATTAAAGATAAACTTCAGTTTAGAACATTTAATATCTAAAATTCCACAAGTTTAAAAAAGTTTAAAAGATCAATCTCATCTATTAAATTATTATATTTCGTGCTTCTTCCACTTGGATCAAACAAAATTTAATATACACTTAATCTAATCAAGTATTCAAAGATTTAAAAACTGTCTAGAATGAAGTTAAAATTAAAAAAATGTATATTTTCAAAAGATATACCATACAATTTAAGAAAATTTAATTTCACATTCCTCACAAATAAAAACACATAAATAAATGCCCCCTTTCCAAGTTAACTAATTGATAATTTACTTTCATCCTTTGACCTATTTAATGGTGGTATACATGCCTCTTCTAGGAAAATATGGAAAAATAATTAAGGATAACATGTCAAGCAAATGAACAATAAAATTTATAAAATAAAATATTTAAATATGATAGTGGATCATAGTTGATAAATATGTTATATTATTATTATTATAACTTTAAAATAAAGTAATAACAAAAACAAAAACACAAAAAGAAAAACATAGTTAAGTGGTGACTGTGGCTGAGGATATTTGATTGAAGATAAGATTATTGACTGGAGTGGGTGCCATATGAAGAAATTCATAAATTATCATTCATCATAATTACACCACAAAATCTCCTTTTAATGAAACTTTAATTAATCATAATAATAACAAGATCAATATTTTTAATGTATTATTTATGGTTCACAGATTACTCACAATCTTATTTATTATTTAATGTGGGATCTAAACTTTTTATATAACTCAATTAATTAAAATCATTGAAAAATATTGTCTTTTTCGTAAAAAAATATATTACTATTAATGTTTGTGGATGTCATGCAGATTCAGATGATATGCAGAAATGTTGACAACTCTATGTTTTTGTTTTTTTTTGGTAAAAAAATATATCATTATTAATGTTTGTGGATGTCATGCAGATTCAGATATGCTATTGACAACTCAATGTCTGATAAATGTTTTTTATTTATTTTTATTACTATTATTATTTGAATTTTTTTTCTAAAATCATATCATTTATGAATATTACAAAAAAATTAGAAAATACAAAACACACCATTCACTTGAGCCCCCATTACCCGTTCAAGACACACAAAACAAAGATAAAAAACCAGAATGTTCATTTTAAGGATAATTAAAACAAAACAATTAGCGCTAATTTCGCGAATTTGTTTTCTATTCTGTGGGCTGCATTAATTGAAGCTGAGAACATTCATTTACTTTATACATCGAAATCATAGGATCCATAGTGCTATATACGATGTGGGACCTGCTCCAACTTTTTTCATCACGCCTTGAAAAAAATCAAGAAGGGATAAGAACAAAGGAAAAAGAAACCATCTCATCACTTTTTTTCTTTCATCAAGAACTGTATAAAACTATTGCAAACCTTTGAATGTGAGCAAGTAGGTTAATAATTATAGATCATTATAGAGATTAAGACACTGGTTTTCACTCACAGTTTCATAACAGTACAATGGGTTCTCTTATGGCAGGATGGGGCTCTACCCATGTGGATCCTAAGTCAGGTAACATCATAAGTCAATGTTTGGTTTTGTGTTGGTGAAGTTAAATAATGATCCATAAGTTAAAATTGTTTTAAGTAATTTTATTTTATCTTTTACATTTGAAACATGCAAATAAGTAAAAATGGTTTGTGTTAATTAGCCATTAATTAAGCATGGTGATTTGTGAATGTTTCAGCCACACTTAAGAGGAACCGTTCACTGACAAAAGATGAAATTGATGCTTATTGGAAATCAAAGAAGAAGATTGAGGAAGAACACCTCACTGCTATTTCCAGTTCTCCACCCACTCTTCTGGTTTGAACATTTGAAACCTCTGTGCCTTAAATAACATTAATTATATCTTTGTCTTCTACTTTTTTTTTTTTTTTTTTTTATTTTTTTTTTTTTTTTTTTTATTTTTTTTTTTTTATTTTTTTTTTTTTTTTTTTTTTTTTTATATTTAATTTTT
>Ga0123342_1008092_pt1 | contig 13474 bp, 10 predicted proteins | sample Turbeawhitnodule_FD_89960 | JGI IMG/M metagenome (GOLD analysis project Ga0123342, IMG submission 89960) | Root nodule microbial communities of legume samples collected from Mexico - Turtle bean Mexico white nodule | ecosystem: Host-associated > Plants > Roots > Nodule | place: Mexico: Nepantla...
TGTAAGAAAATTACCCTAATATGAGAATTATTGAATCTGATTATATATTTTGAACCAAGAAACAAATGAAGAAATTTAATCTCAATTTTTGTGTAAATTGCAGATGAATATGAAGCATTGAAAAAATGTATTCAAGCTGGCATTGAAAGAAAGAAAGCAAAAATTTAATTGGATCACAAGAGGATTTAGCTCAAGCTAAATATGTTCAGAGTTTATTAAAGGTGCAGTACTAATCTAGCCCAGGCTAAAATTGCTAGCTCAAGCTAAAGCTGTTCAGATTTGATCAAAGGTGCAATACTAATCTAGCCCAGGCTGGAATTGCTAGCTCAAGCTAAAAATGCACCGAAAGATCTAGCTTAAGCTAAATTGGCTAGCTTGAGCTAAAGTTCAATATATAAATTTTGAAACACAACTAAAAAGGGAGCGGTGGAAAAAAAGATTGGATCTTTAGAGAGAAGTTAGTGAGAGAAGAAGAAGGAGACCTCTGTTCTTAGGAGAAGAACGTGCTCAGATCAACCCTTCTTATGCAATCCAGATCAAGAATGAAGATTGGTGGAGCTGTCATGAGTGGCTAAGTGCTTTCTAACTTGGATGACCTAGGGTTGGACTTTAGGTCAAAGCCGCCCCTTCCTACACAATCTAGAATCTAGGGTTTCCTTCCTTCCCTAATGGACTTCTCATGGCCCAATTTTATAACTTCACCTCCTATTTATGCTATATGGACCTACTCTTGCTTATTCTACTATTTGGACCCCTCATGTGAGCCCAACTTATTTACAACATTTTCTAAACACTAAGAAGACTAGCATGAAAAACTTTAAGTGCTCTGGTCCTTGTCCAGTTCTCCCTCTGGTGAGGTCTCTACTTTGAGATGACTTCTCTTTGTGTACTTTAGCATCCTTGGTCATCTCCTTGTGGGCTTTGTTTGCATCACCATGGCAATTTGATAGAAAAACTTTACATGATGGCCTTACCAACAAAATTACTTTTACTTTCCAAGGGCATAAGATCACACTAAAATCTCTCTATCCAAAAGAGGTCCATGAAGAACAAATAAAAATTAAAGAGAAGATAGAAAATGAAAAACAAGAAAAAAAGAGTGTTAAAAAAAGCCTTCTCATCTCCTCCAAAGAGGTCAAAAAGGTGTTGCAAATTTGTGGACGAATTCTCTCCCACCCGGAGAGCATGATGAGGACCTGAGAGATACCGCACCCACTGACCAAGCCCAACCTCTAGAAAGATGACCAAGAGCATGACCCAGGATTCAGAGTTAGGTCAGGATCCACCACTAGTCGGTGCTTCAAAGCCCATTATTCCTCAGAGGATCACAAGTAGTAGAGCCCAAGCCATGGGAGCTGACCATCAACTAGTTTCCTTATTTTTAATTTCAGTAGAGTAGGGTCCATTTAGTATAATAGCGGGTTTAAATATCATTTTAACTTGTGCCTAGCCCTTTAGGAAGGAAGGTTGCCTTACCTTCTAGAAGACCTAGCCAAAAGATGGTGACATTGAAATTGATATGTAAGAAAATGGTATAATAACAAATGGTAGTTTTATGTAGTGTTTGGTGTTGATGCTTAATGACACTACTTTTGCATCATTCAATTTCAAATCATTATTAAAAATATACCTATATCATGAGTCCTGTTATCCTCACCCATTGTTTTTACCACAACTCACCATTTCTTAAAATAGGGAGAGAGAGTAAAGTGTGATGCAATAGAGAGAAGTGATGGAACATATAGGTAAGGATTTAACTTGATATATATTTTTTTGGTATTTAATATTATTAGGTAAGGAATGTTTAAGTGCCCTGTATTTTGACTTGGAGAAGCTTGTTGATCTACCACTGGGTAAAGGATACAAAGTAAATAAAGTGTTAGGTACTAAAATTGGTTAACTAGAAAAATGAGGAAATTCCTCTTGGTTGTCAGCATATAAAGATGTTATTACAAGTTCTATATGTATGCTTGCACAGTTGCAAACATAAATTACAAATTGTCATATGCCACTACCGAACCCAAATATTGACTTTGTTAGTGAATAAAGCAATGTCTTTCTTTCAATATTTTCAGAATTTATGAAAATAGTAAATAAAATAAAATATAGTTGATAGTTTTGAACTTTAATATTTTCTTGTATCATTAACTGAGACATTTGAAATTATATAAGAATTAATATTCTCCAATTAACATATTTAGCAATATTTTATTAGATAGTTTCCATTCACTAATATCTAAATGTTTAATTATTATCACCATGTTTATGGTTTTGATTTCAACTTAGATATCTTAATAATGATATCAAATTTTAACTTTTTTTAATAAAAAAATAGTAGTAGAGACTTTACTAAAATTGTACATAGTCTTTTTCCTATTAAGTCATTAACTTGACTCTCTTGAATAAATAGTCTTTTTCCTGTTAAGTCATTAACTTGACTCTCTTGAATAAATAAGATCCACCACAGTACTCCATCAACCTAAAAACCTTTAGATAATGGTGTGGATCTAACTTATTATGAATGATGGGAACATAGGTAAGGATAAAACTTATATATGTTTTTGTGTGTTTTATTTTATATTATTAGGTAAGGAATGTTAAAGTGCCTTGTATTATGACTTGCAGGGCAAAGGAGCTTGGAGATTTTCTTCTAGTTGGATTCCACTCAAACGACCGTGAGTGAGCATATTACTATTGCCATTGTAGCCCAAAGGATAATGGCTAATCATGAAGCTTACGTGAAACACAATCCTAAGAAAGTTAGGAGTGAGCAAATATTCTATGAAGAGAAAAAAAATGTCTCTGAAAACTAGAATGTATAGAATGATATTGTACATCAATTTGGTACTATTCTTAAAGTGTGGCCCTTTCACAAAAATGCTACATACAAAATGTATCCATACTTTAATGCCCTGACTAATGGAATGTTGTTATGCCTTCTTGACCGAATTCTTTGATTGAATTTTGGAGAGGATTGGCGGAAGCTTCAATGGATGAGATGAATTAGGATGGCTCATATAGAGCTATGGATTCTTTGAAGGTGCATGATAGGTAGGGAGAGTGATTGGTTGGGCCATATCACTTGAGCTAGGTGAAGAAGATCAAAGTATCTATCCTAGAGAGGCAAGACAAGGGAGTGAGAAAGACTAGCAACTTTGACAACAATTTCACTCATTCATTAATCTTAGAAAAACATGAGTCAAGCACCTCTACTTATAAGTTTAAGGTCCGATCATGTATTACAAAAAGAGGTGGGAAATTCAAATGCAAAATGGTTTGGATTAGGCGCCTATTTTGAGCTCACATGGGAGGTGTGACATGGTGCGTATCATATGCTCAAATTAGGTCTAAAGGATCGGCCTAGGTTTAAATTAGGTGTTCTAGAAACCCTAATTTAACCTACGTTGGTTTTTAGATGCCTTAATTCAACCTAATTACATCCCAAAAAAATAAAAGTAAAATTCCTATTCTACTTTGACATGAAAATAAATTCTACTCTACAATAGGTTTATGGCATTTTGGATTGTACCGACTCGTCCTCGGGCGTTGACCAAAGTCAACACTTGGTGGGACCCATCAAGGGCGTAATGAGGTAAGAAAGGGATTCGGCCTCGGGCATGGACCGACCTCGGGCGTTTGACCGGCCTCGTGCGTTGACCGGCCTCAGGCGTTGACCGGGTCCGGACCAAGGGGTACTTGCATCCGATGGGCGCCACCTCCTGATACCCACGGGTAGGAACGACTGTGGAGGAGGCGACATCATAGGAGGCAGCCAGGTAGGAGGCGGCACGGTAGGGGCGTGGAGGCCTCGGGCCTCGGCACCCCGAAAGAGTAATAATAGAAGAGAAAGCTGGCTCCAAAGCCATACTCCCAGTACTAGTAGGGAGAGACCCGACTCGCGGAGTACCTGTGCATGAGGCGTGGGAACGCGACAGTACACGCCACCATTAGATAACCACTGGGACAGAGACAACCCTGGAAAGGGCCACGTCCCATGGGGCATCTGCATGCATGGTACGTGAGGAAGGCAGAGACACTCCCAGGGCGAGTGACTAGAAGCTGGGGCGCATGATTTGGCACCCAGGTAGTCACCCCCCGCGCAAGTTGCACTTTGAGAAGGGAGACTTACACGCTGGGATTACCCTAAGTTGGGTTACAGCGTCGTAAGGCCTCCCACCCAGAGTTACGCTTAAGTTAGAAGGAGACACGTGGCAGAAGCACTGATAAGGTATAAAAGCTCTCATTTTTAGGAGTTTAAGGTACGTTCTATTCATTTGACGCTTACACACTGTACGCACGAGTGATTTGAGAACGAGAGAGAAATCAGTTAGAATTCAGTTACGCACCTTCTGAGCATTGTAGTTGCGGTGTTCCGATAAGGAGGTGCACGGTGTTTTCTGCCATTACTGACTTGAGCGTCGGAGTGCAAACGGCTGCGAGGGCGCCCTTTGTTCTCTCTGTTTCAGGTATTCACGGCGGCGAAGGGTGAAGGTTTGGAACGAGGAAGAAGGAGTCCTTGATACGCAGGTCTTAGCTACGCACGAAGGATAATCTGGTCAACCGGCAGGAACATGGATCATGTATAGGAAAATTTCTCTACCATCAGTAGTCGAGTCCTAGTCTTCTTGAATTTCTTGCCATTGACCTAGTTGTTGGGCCTAAACTTGGGGCTGAGCTTGGCCTTCTTCCATCACTGACGTTTTGCTTTTTATTTATTTTTTCATCTGAAAGTCATCCATTACTTTTTTTTACAACAAATATGTATCATACAATAATAAAATTGTGATTCTCTTCCATATTTCAATCCAACATGATTAGTTTGATGTGCTAGTTTGCATAGTACAAAAAGTTTCTACTTGAATAGTTCTTCATTCAACATGCTTACATAGTTAGTATTCTTGAATTCATACAAATGTATGTCGCCTTTGTTCCCCATAACAAGCCTTTTTGGTTCATATTTGAGAGGTACCTGAAAAGGATTTAACATATCCTGGTAGCATTGTTGGGAGTCATTATTTTACTTGATTAAGGACTCATGCTTTTTTGTGCAGACCACTTAAATATATGTAAATCGAATTTTAAAGTAACATTCGAGAAATTCCATCTAAGTCTCATATTTATGCTTTGATGCGTCCAAAGAACTTATGCTTCACCTTTGTGATTCATGCCTTTCTACAACAAGTGCACCGTGTTTGTCAGAAGTAATAATTGTCCCTAAGAACGAATATCGATCCCACAAGGAACAATGAATTATTGAGTACAATAATTGCTAAATATAAAACATAACAATAAGAAGAATGTTGAATTGATTGTGTTGGGAATGATAAATAAGAAAACATAAAAAAAATTAGTTGCTTCAATTTGAAAAATAGGGATTAGGTTTCATCTCTCTCATTCTCATGTATTTTGATTAGAATGTCAATATTAACTTCTTTGATTGAAATTGATGCTCGTAGAAAATTCATTTATATCGATCTCTCACATATAAAATCCTTAAGAATGTTTCCTAAATATCGATCTCTCGCATACTTATAAAAACAACTTAGAATCACACTCAAACGTTAATGGCAATTAACATTTCAAGTCCATATATAGCACTCAAATATGTTAAGTATTTTTGTTTAGGTCAAAACCCTAAAAATACCTCTCAGTCAGATTTAGGATTCTCAATTTGTCACAGAAATTTTGAAGTAAAACAACAATACCAATAATCAATCAAGAACTGAATATTTTAATATATAAGATATCACCTCAATACATAAGGGTTCAAGCATATTACTCCCAATCCCAAAGGATAGAGTTAGCCATGCATACTTCTAGCACCTTCCATTCATCCAATTGGGTTACAATTCACTCTATGATGTTTTTCTCTCAATTTGACACACTAGGGTTGAGCCTCTAGCCCCCTATTCAACCTAACTTTCTAGGGTTAGGTTGCTTCCTATGTCACGTTGATAGGTTAAGTGATAAAACATAAAAAAAGGCCCATTCAGTCTGACGCATTCTCGCTCAAGCAGGAATATCTCGCTTGAGCGAGATGCTCCTGTTGCGAAATAGTCTTTTTCGACATCTTTTTCCATTCTGGGACCTTCCAGTTTTCTCTTTTTATCTCAAATTATTCTCCTTTACTCCAAATCTTCAATCATCCCTAAAAACTTGCAATTAACACTAAATTTGGGAATAAAATGCTCTTATTCAAAAAGAGATCATAAAAAATGTAAAAAGGTATAAATTCATAAATTAGGGATTATTTTATATGTAAATTACCAATAAATCCTCATAAGTGCCTATATTGTAATATGAAATATTACTGAAATTAGACACTTATCACTCTCCCTAACTTAGAATCTTGCTTGTCGTCAAGCAAAGTAAATGAATATATTTGAATTTAAATATCAAACAACTTAATTCACTAAACAACATATCAAGTCATAAACTTATGATGCTTCCAAATTCAAATATAGAAAAATATAGACACAATCAACTTCCAGAATCAAATTAAAACAAATAAATGATAATTCATCAAGGAATATCTTCTCATATGCTCACAAGTAAGTGTTTCTCTCTATTTTCACTGAATCATAACCAATCACGGTTGCTTTTCATTTCATCTTCAAATCACAAGCATATTAGAAACAAGAATCTTGAGGTCTTTTCCACAGTTGTAATGAGGTTGGACTTCCAAAAAATATTGGTTTTTCTTAGATAACATAATGTACATCTTAAAGAATAAGAACATAACTACAATCCAATTATAGAGAACTTATATGTTATCTAATCACCGCTTTCTTTTGATGTCAACTTTTTCCTTCTTTTATTTTCTGACTTTTCATCATTTTGATGATAATTTTTTTTTTTCAAGAATAGGAAAAGATTCTTCCTATTTTCAACTTTTTGAGCTTTCACAATCAAAACCAACCATTCTCTTTTCTATATGTATTGCATCTATGTTCTCCTTCCTTAAACATGCTAAAGGGTAGGAAAATATATCATTAAAGGTTAGGTGCAATATTAACAACAACAAAAATTCTTGGCCCAAAAGGGATATATAAAAGAATGGAATTCTAATCCGATAAAGGTTGGCTATTTGACCCGGGGTTCCTAATTAACACAACAAATGCCTTAATCATCTTCATGCTCTTTTATGATGTGACAAAAATAAAAATTAAGCAGCCACAACTGTTAATTCATCAGTAAAACTCTCAAAATTGTTTAAGGTTCACACACTCACTTGGTTTAATTGGCCTCATTCCTTTTTGTCTTGTCATTCTCTGTCCTAATCAATCATCTTATTAAATTTTCATGTATTATAATTTCAACTACATTTGAATAGGAATTCAATCATATTTTCTTTTTTAACATGTGTCTAATTCATCTCACTATCTAACATTTAAACACAAATTCCTTTTTTCTCTCCAATTCAAAAATTAATATTCCAGTTCCTTTTATTTGCGAAAAATAAACTAGAAAATAAACAAAAATAAAACATAAATTTATTCAAGAAATATAATTCAAGACATACAACTAACAAAAAACAAATTTATTCAAACTATATAAGCAAATAAACCAAATAACCGAAAAATAAAAAATGAAAACATAAACAGAAAAATAAAACAAAATTCAAATAACTAAAAAGAAAAGAGAATTATAAAGATAAAACCATATTGTTGCTCAATCCTCTCTTCCTAAGAAGTTATTCAACTTTTTGTTAAAATCTTGCTCTATAATCTTTCTTCATTTGTTGGATCTGCCCCCTGAATAATAGAACCTATCCCCAGGCCGAAATATATAACTTGCAAAATAATTAGGAGACATATAGGAATCGGGGTGCCTTTCAATTTTTTTTTTAATTTTTTTATTATATATATATATATTCTTTTAATAATAAATAAACAAAAAAACAAAATAAAAAATCATAAAACTAAAACTTTTGAGAAAGGAATGGAAAAGGGATTTTTTTTGCAAAAAAATTATAGCTTGAGCGAGAATTTCCTTGCTTTAGCGAGAATTTCGTCGCCAAACTCACTTGAGCGAGATTTGTCTCGTTTGATCAAGAATCCCTGTAGAAATCTCATTTTTTTTTTGTCGTGGAACTTGCTTGAGCGCCATTTGTCTCACTTGAGCGAGATTCACTGCACAAAGACTCTATTTTTCAACGTCAAACTCACTCAAGTGAGAGTTGACTCGCCTAGGAGAAAATCCCTGCAAGAAAACACGATTTTTGAATGGTAAAATCAAAACAAAAATAAAAAAACAACATAAAACTAAAATGTGGATTGGGTTGCCCCCAATAAGTGTTTGTTTAACGTCATCTAGCTTGACGCCTATTTATATCAAGGTGGAACTCTCTCTTTGATCCATCCTTTTGTACACATTCTTCCCCTGCATTAAATTTTTTTAAACCATAAAAAAGATTTAAAGTTACCTCCTCATCTTGAGTTCTAACTTGAAGTTCTCCTTTGTCAACATCAACTATGATTTTAGAAGTCTTCATGAAGGGTCTTCCAAGTATGAAGGGAACCTCCTCATCTTCTTTCATGTCCATCACAACAAAATCTACAAGGAATATGAATTTATCCACCTTGATGAGAACATCTTCAACCACACCGTATCGATACTTTGTTACTCGATCAGCTAACTTTAAAGTCACCTTGGTGGGTTTAATCTCCAAATCACCTATTTTCTTCTGCATTGTCAAAGGAATTATATTTACGCCTGAACCCAAATCCAGTAAAGCATTCTCCACAAATAAAGTACCTATAGACACGAGAAGGTTAAAACTCCCTGGGTCCTTGGATTTTTTAGGCAAGCCTTTTTTAATAATGACATTGTATCTATCCTCCAACTCTATATTTCTGTCTTCAATATAGCTCTTGTTCTTTCAAATTATCACAAGTGTTGAATCTTTCTTCAGATTTCCTGCAAAATAATTTTCAGGAAGCAAATTGTCAACTAGATCTCTAGATTCCTAATCGTGGCCATGCTATTTTCTTGCTCGATCACAATCTTTGCTAGGGCATCTTCAACTTTACTCATTCTATAAAAACCGAATGGATCCTTAGCTTTAGGTGAATTGTTCTGATAAAAACAGTGACCATTAGGATGATCACCTCCACAAAAATCACAACTGATTGGTTGACTATGGCTTTGAGATGAATGGACAACATATAATTGTTGGGGCAATTTAGCCATTTGTGTGGTTAGTTGCTCAACCTGTTGTGTCAGAATTTTATTTTTAACCAAGAGTGCATCTTCTAACAACCCTTTATTCTGAAGACCTTTACCACCATGTTGGGCTTGATAAATAGTTGATGTCAATGCATCAATAATCCTTGTCGCTTTTTCTACATCAAGAGTCATCATTGTGTCGCCAACTGCAACATCTAATAGCATCTTTAGGTCAGATCTGAGACCAATGAGAAATATGCTTAGTTGAGTAATATCTTCAAACCCATGATTTTGGAATTTTCTCAATATCATGTTGAATCTTTCCCATGTCTCACATAAGACTTCATATGCTCCTTGTCTGAACATAGAGATTTGAGACTTTGCTTTGATGTAGCGAGAGATTGGAAAAAATCTTTGCAAATTTTTTCCTCTAAATCCTCTCAGCTAGTGAGCCTCTTATTTGGAAGTGATTTGAGTCATTCTTTAGCTTTTCCTGCCAATGAAAAAGGAAACCAGTGCATATAAACAATTTCAATATCAGATAATTGAAAACTCATTCCTCCCACTAATTCATAAAATGTAGACAAATGTGTATGGGGATCCTCAAGATCCATTGCTGTGAATTGATGGGTACTAATGAGAGTGAGAAAATCAGGATTTATTTCCAAGGCCTTGGCAGTAGCATGTATTGCAATACTAGAAAAATGCTTTGGACCTTGGTACATGACATAATCTCCAAGTGCCCTCCTAGGGAGTGGTGTTTGTTCTTATGCCATGTTGCTATCTTCTTGAAAAATATTAATGGGAAAAAAAATAGAGTATTTTTTTTTCTAAAAAAACAAATAAAAAATTAACTAAAAACAATTCAAAATATCAATTCAAAATAAATCTGAAAATAAATAGAAACAAATAAATTCAAAAATCTGAAAAATAAATAAAAAATAATTAAAGCATTAATTCCAAAATAAAGATTAACACAATAAAAGAAATCTGCAAATTAACAGAAAATAAAAATAAAACAAATCTGTAATAAAATAAAATAAACAAAACAAAACAATTATGTATGTAAAGCAAAATAAAAACAGTAACAAATATAAACATCATAAAGAAATATAAACAAAAAGTAAGAATTATTAACAATAATAAAAACAGTTAGAATATTTACAATATTTAGGAATTCATACTCAAAAATCAAATTGTTCCCCGACAACGACACTAAAAACTTGATGACTTTCTACGATAAGTGCACCGCATTTGTCAGAAGTAATAATTGTCCCTAAGGACGAATATCGATTCCACAAGGAAAGTGAATTATCGAGTACAATAATCGCTAAATATAAAATAGAACAATAAGAAGAGTGTTGAATTAATTGTGTAGGTAATAATCAATAAGAAAACAAAAAAAAAATTAGTTGCTTCAATTGGAAATAAAGGAATTAGGTTTCATCTCTCATTCTCATGTATTTTGATTAGTATGTCAATATTAAGTTCTTTGATTGAAATTGATGCCCATAGAAAATTAATTTATATCGATCTTTCGCATATAAAATCCTTAAGAATGTTTCCTAAATAGTGATCTCTCGCATACTTATAAAAACAACTTAGAATCACACTCAGATGTTAATGGAAATTAACATTTCAAGTCTATCTCTAGCACTCAAATATGTTAAGTATTGTTGTTTAGGTCAAAACCCTAAAAATACCTCTCGATCAGATTTAAGATTCTCAATTTGTCACAAAAATTTAGAAGTAAAACAACAATACCAATAATCAATCAAGAACTGAATATTTTAATATATAAGATATCACCTCAATACATAAGAGTTCAAGCATATTACTCTCAATCCCAAAGGGTAGAGTTTGTCACACATACTTGTAGCACCTTCCATTCTCCCAATTGGGTTACAATTCACTCTATGGTGTTTTCCTCTCAATCTGGCACACAAGGGTTGAGCCTCTAGCCCCCTATTCAACCTAATTTTCTAGGATTAGGTTGCTTCCTATGTCGCGTTGATGGGCTAAGTGATAAAACATTAAAAAAGGCCCATTCTCTCTAACGCATTCTCGCTCAAGCCTTTTTCAACATCCTTTTTCATTCTGGGACCTTCCAACTTTCTTTTTTTAGCTCAAATTATTCTCCTTTACTCTAAATCTTTATTCCTCAATAAAAACCTGCAATTAACATCAAATTTGGGAATAAAATGCTCTTATTCAAATAAAGATCCTAAAAAATGTAAAAAGGTATAAATTCATAAATCAGGGATTATTTTATATGTAAATTATCAATAAATCCTCATAAGTGCCTATATTTTAATATGAAATATTACAGAAATTAGACACTTATCAGTGGTGTGGAAGCAACCCTGTCCAAACTTTGAGAAGGTATCGATAAACTGAGTTTGATATCCTCAAGGGCAACACGAGAAGTCTGCTTAAGAAAGTTGATGCTATGTAATTTCAGTATATTATATACGGATTTTTCGTATGTAATTTACATACGGATTTTTCAGATTACATAAGAATTTTTTTCGTATGTAATTACATACAGATTTTTTTCGTATGTAATTACATATGCATTTTTCCGTATGTAATTACATATGGATTTTTTGTATGTAATTACATACGAATTTTAATTTCGTATGTTATAGTTACCTACACTAGTTTTACATACGATTTTTTGTCGGTATGTAATTATGTTTTACATACAGATTTTTTCTATTACATACGGATTTCTATTGTGTGTAATTATGAATTTTCTTGTAGTGATCCATATACACATTTGTCTACATTTTATGAACTGGTGGGAACAATGGGCTTTCAATCAGGTGATATTGGAACTGTTTATTTGTATTTGTTTCCTTTCTCATTGGCACTAAAAGAAAAGGAATGACTCAAATCACGTTGAAATCAGAGTCTTACCAGTTGGGAGGATGTAGAGGGTCCCGCTACATCAAAGCAAACTCTAATATTTCTATGTCCAAAAAAAGGATAAGATGAAGCTTTCTGTGAAACATGTGGGAGAGATTCAAAGTGATGCTAAGAAAATGCCCAAATCACGGGTTTGAAGACATTTCCCAATGGAGTATCTTTCATAATGGTCTCAGATTTGATACCAAAATGCTTATAGATGCTGCAGCTGGTGGCACAATGATGGTTGTTGATATGGAACAGGTGACAAAGATTATTGATGCATTGACACCAACAGATTATCAAGCCCAACATGATAGACAAGGTATTCAGAAGAAAGGGTTGTTAGAGTTAAATACTTTAAATGCAATTCAGGGTTAAAATAAAATTCTAACACATCAGCTTGAGGTATTAACTGCACAAATGTGTAAATTGCCACAACAATTACAAGTTGTGCAAGCTTCTCAAAGTCAGACTCAACCAATAAGGTGTTATTTTTGCAGAGGTGATCATTCCAATGGTCAATGTTCTTATCAAAATAATGCATCTAAAGCAAAAGTAAGTTATATGAGTAATCCAGGGAAGGCAAGGCGTTTTTCCAACAACAACAATTATCCTTAAGGTTGGAGAAACAATCAGAATCAAAATTTTGGGTGGAAGTAAGTTGTTGGTGTTAGAAAAGATAGCTTTAAACTAGAGGGGGGGGGTGAATTGTTTAAAGGGGTTTTCGCAAACTTTTCAAAGCTAGAATGAATTTATTTCAGAAACCAATTGATTCAGCAATTCAGTTAGCTAAAACAGCAAGCAAAAACTGTAGTACTAGAAAAAACAATCGGTTGTTTCTTCGAAACAATCGGTTGTTTATACCAGCAAACAACAAACAAACTGAAATTAAAGAGTTAGAGATCGAGAGATTGTACACAGTTCTTTATACTGGTTCACTCCAAACTAGAGCTACATTCAGTCTTCTCAGAAACCCTGAGGATATCCACTAAGCAATCACCACTTGATCACTTACACCACAACCAAGAGAATGACCTTGAAAACCTCAAGAAACACACTCTTCTTGGTCAACACTAAGATTGTTGATCTTGAACACCTGAAGAACACACAGCCAATCTCAGCAAAACACACAAACGAATTGTTCAGCAGTTTACAAAGATTACACTTGTTACAGATGAACATCTGAAATCAATACAAGTAGAATCCTATTCCAGCACCTTGATCAATCTCTAAACTCTTAAGCAATCTCAGAACACTTTGAGAAACTCTTAGTCAAAAACTTTGTTTCAAGATTCTTAATATATTTCATAAACAGTTTTTCTGAAATTTATACAAAGATATAGTTTGTTATCAAATCTTAACAAACTCTTAATTGCATTTAAAATAGATTGGTCAA
>Ga0123342_1008093_pt1 | contig 13471 bp, 8 predicted proteins | sample Turbeawhitnodule_FD_89960 | JGI IMG/M metagenome (GOLD analysis project Ga0123342, IMG submission 89960) | Root nodule microbial communities of legume samples collected from Mexico - Turtle bean Mexico white nodule | ecosystem: Host-associated > Plants > Roots > Nodule | place: Mexico: Nepantla...
AAGATCGCCGGTCGAGGAAGCGGCGTTCTCCATCTGTGTGGAGTCGGTGGTCGCCGAAGTTATGCAACGTGTATGGGTAACTCGTCGCGTGGCGAGGAGAATGATGAATGCCAACACCGGGAAGCTGGTTTTGGCCACACTTCTGCAATGGCGAGTCAATACAGATGAATCGCAAAAACAAGAGATTGGCTGGTGGACATTGCTCAAAAAACATAAATCTCTGACTTATGCAGCTTTGGCCTATGTTCTCTGTTGCTAGGCTATATAGAATGAGAGGAGGACGGAGGTGCTGTGGCATGTGGGGATGCCTTGTTGCTTCTGTGTGTCCTTGTTTTCTTAGTGTAATTAGAGGTACGGTGTTGTTTTAGTGTTATCTTTTGCAGCGTTTTATTGCAAACAGTTCAACCTCTTTTTTCTATGAGGGTGTTTTATGTAAAAGGGTTGAGATACCCCTTTATATCTCCTCTAATTTTAATTCCATTCTTTGCTGATAAAAAAAAAAAACCTTCAAACCAAAAACGATTAGAGGTAAAAAATGAATTCTGCAACTTCACTTTTCGGTGTTGGAATCCTAAACTTTTCGGAATTCAAGTTTAAAACGTTAATTGTATAAAATTGTAATGTAATTTATTTTCACTTATACCTTTTTTATTTCTTATTTTCATTTACCTTAGGTTTTCAAATTAAAATAAAAACAATAACAGTTTGTAATCTTTAGCTGCCGACAAAGAAATCGCTTTAATATTAAAAAGCAAAGTTATCGGATGAGTGAAAATAAAAATCTAACCTGATAGATTTCTTCTTCCACCCTTTATTTTACAATTTCTTAACTAAAGAAAAAAGCTTGAGTGGCCAGAAAAGATCTAAAAAGATAAACATCAAACACATTACATTTGTTTTTCCAATTTTGTGTTTTTCAAGATGCATGTGACATTTCTCGAAGGTTACAAAGGACACAGGAAAATGACACATGCTAAAACGACCCCCAATAACTATAACTGATGCCTTCCAAAGTCAACACGCACACACCCCACACACACAAATACTTCTTTGGCCATCCAAATTTGTACACAACAGCAGTTTAGAAACTATTGGGCCTTAATCTTTCTCCCTTTAATTAGATACCGAATCAGCTAGTCTTTGGGATTCACAACGTTGGACACAGTCTTTTCCTTCAGTTCTTTTGCAAGCACGTCAATGGAATCTGAAACTTCAACCCTATATACATAGAACTTTGTAACAAACGCGAAGAAAATGAGGTTGAGGAAGTTTAGTACTGCGAAAAATGCATAGTAGTAGTCCAGATGAGACTCATTCAGGTTGTTCAAAATCCACCCCTTGTGCCCATTTTTCTGGGTGACATGTGACACTGTTGAGAGAAGAAAGGAACTGATGAAGTTACCAATGCCTAAGGTAGTCGTGGAATATGAAGTTCCAATGCTCTTCATATGTTCTGGGGCTTGATCGTAGAAAAACTCAATTTTCGCAACCTCTAAGAAGGCATCAGCAGTTCCCATTAGTATAAACTGAGGAAGCAAAATGAATATGCTCAAAGGAACCTGTCCTCCACTTTCAACTACCCCATGTTCTCTTGCAACCTTGAGTCTATAGCTTTCAGTTCCAGATGCAATGATCATAATCAGTGTATGGATTACAAGGCCAATTCCCATCCTCTGAAGAAGGGTAATGCCTCTGGGGTTCTTGGTAAACCTTTGCATGATCTTCACAAAGAAACGATCATAGAGCACAACACACACAAGCAAGGACACAGTAACGAATGCAGCCAAACTTGCCGGGGGAATTTTGAAGCTTCCGATATGTCTTTCAAGAGTAGTTCCTTGCTTCACAAAAAGGGTATTTATCTGAGCCATCATTGTACTAGGAACAAATGTAGCAACCAAGATAGGAATCATCCTTAGCATTTGTTTTGTCTCCTCCACTTGTGTAACTGTGCAAAGCATCCATGGACTAGTGTTTGAATCTGTTTTGACGCAGGCCTTATCAAGGAACCTACACAAATGTGCATGTCACAAGGAGATCAGTAGGAATCACACGGTTTGGATCATTAATAATTGTTATACCAATTGGAGGAGAAGGAAGGGTAGAATTTTGTACCTCAGTGTTGGAGTGGAATCAATTCTGTAGCTCCCTTTTTTTGCGTAGTCTTCCTTGTCAAGCTCATATAGTTCTTTAGAGTTACTAGGGACAGGCACTTTCGATTTCCTCAAAGCAGCCACAATGACCCTAGCCATTCTTGTGAAGGTACTCCCAGCAGGCACTTTGTGCCTATAGAAGGGTGTGCCTGCCAGGAATATCATGATTGATACTAAAAGGCCAAGAGTTGGAAGAGCATATCCAAGAGTCCAGCCCACATTATCTTGAATATACACTAGAACACTGTTTGCAAAGAGGGTTCCAAAGAAGATGCTGAACATCCACCAATTGAAGAAAGAGAGCTTATGAAATTTCTCTTTAGGGTGAAAATCATCAAACTGGTCAGCTCCTATGGTGGAGATGTTGGGCTTGGTTCCTCCAGTTCCCACTGCTAGAGTGTAAAGTGCACCATAGAACACTGCTAGCTGTAGTGTGGAGGCTTTCCCGCATTTTGCCACATCCTTATCAAAGCAATGAGGTGGCTTCAGGCTTGGAAGGGACACTGCCAGTGTAAGCAGAGACATACCCTGCCATGAGCAATCCAAATATAGATGAAACAATCAGACAACCCCGACTAACTAATTTGACTGTTTAAACTGTATGCATAACCACCAAATTAGTCCAAAAAGTTATCCTACACATTAAAAAATTTCAGATGTTACAAACCCTACTTTATGGGTCTAATTCTGGCTTTAATGTCTCAATATACATAACTAATTGTGAGGTGATTTTACATCGCCTTTCTACTTATGCATGGATATAGAAGTAAAGTTGGGGTAGAGACTAAAAGAAGAAGAATTAGGGAGCCAACCTAAAAATTATTGTTCAGATTTCTATATGCAAACAAGAAGTTATCCGAATACATGATTGGATTTATTAAGTGAAAATAGTAAGATTAGAATGAAAGTTATCATATAATTACTTACATATGATGTTATAAAAACACGTGTCAGATTTTCATTTTATATGTTGTTATTATTATCCATCCATCCATCCATCTTTTGCACAGGTCCTGTTAGACAATTTTGTCTTGTTATTAGATTCTCCTATAATATACAACTTGTTAGTTGTCTTTATTTGTGGCTCACTCTGAAGCCCCACGACCGAACCTGCCCCAGTACTTGACTTGAGCTTGATAAATAGTTTTGGACTTAGTGTGGTTTACTTGTCTATGACTACGCTTTTACTTCATGCAGGTACAAAAACATGATAACCTAAATTGTGGACCATAAAAACCATACATACTTTAGAAGGGTGCACACACAACCATGAAAAGCGCGGTCCACTAGCGTCACAACTATGAAAAGAATGCCACATGCTTTGAACCAAACTAGACACCAGATAATGACCGGGACACTTTCCTACTACCTTTCATGTCTTTTTCTAAGACAGCACTCTCATGCGCTCAAATTTTAATACTTCCCCACTATCATAACATCTCCTATCTCAATCACTTACAATATTAATAATCAAAAAAATCAGTGGGGAACAAAACCTCAATTTTATTCAGTACTGTTTAATTCATGTTATTAGATTTAAGTATGTAAAAACATACTCATATTTAATCACACACATATATATAAAAGAATTATTGATAATTGATAAACATTACTCTAACTTTTCTCTTTGTTTTTTTTACCGGTTGCTCTAACTTTTCTTGCATACAAAGGATCAGAATTCTTGTCGTCTATTAATTATATTTAATAGAACTTAAATGCTTAATATAAAATTAGCAATATTTAAATATTTTATAATTCATTAAACATCGTAGTCATAGAAATAGTATGTCATCCCAATAATCGTTCATCCTCAAAAAGTCAAATTCCGATTCACTGGCTGAGCTGCAAGATTCTTTTGTTTATCTAGCTAGAATCACTAATCAAATTCGAGAGTTAGTGTATTATTGGTCCAGCGATAGCTACTGTCCACTTATCATACTAGCAATAGTGCAAAAGGAAAAAAAATGTCAAGTTGATCAAAAGGCTGAGAGTGTTAGGCTATATAGTAGCTTCATTTGGTTGGTTGGTTCTTGACAGATTTTTGTGTAGAGTAATCAACAAGTGACATGTAATATGGTATCAAAATACTAAACCATTTTAATAATCTCATAAAAAAAATCATAATGAAATATACATATATAAGAATCAGAGTTATGGTCAAAATATGTGGGCTTAAAAAATCAAGATGTAAGATAAAACTTTATGATAATTTTTATATTTAAGACGAAGAAGCACCAAGGATCTTGGGCGAGACTTTTCCAAGTTTCTAACATGTGGGAGTGGGGTGTTGAAAAGTAGTGATAATGCCACCAAGGCCTGTGGTATGGGATTCACCAAAGGCAGACAGAGTGTGCTTTTGACTTAAATCTGTTTTATTACACTTTCCAGAATTTTCAAATGTATATTGATAGAATAATCAATTGTTTCATTACCTATTAATTACTAATTAAAGAAATATAATATGATTTATATAAATGTAAGCTTAACAGTGGACATTAACTCCAAAAATTCATCTGTCCCACCACAAAAGTTCCATGTGAGATTAGAAGAGATGAACACTTAACATCCAAATAATTGAGGTTAAATTGTCAAAGGTCTACCTAGACACTATATATATGTTTTTGTTTTGTGACAAAATTTCAATGTCTGGAGTAAATTATTTGTGACATATAGAAAATAGAATACGCTACTAATAATTAAGATGAGAAGTCAAAGTAGTTGAAGGATGTTGTATGAAGTTAGTAGTAGATTATTATAAGAGATTACACTAAAAAGAGAAAAAGATGAAGTTAATTACCGAGAGATAAATGGTAGAGGCTATGACAAAAGTCCAATAGCGACCGAGGAAAGCGTCAGCAACATAGGCACCTAATATTGGTGTCATCCAAATGGTGCCAACCCAGTTGGTGACATTGTTTGCAGAGGTTACTGTGCCCTGGTGAAGCTTTGTTGTAAGATACAGGATCAAATTTGATGATATTCCATAATAAGCCATCCTTTCGAATACCTCATACACTGCATCAACATATCAATTCGAACCTCAATTACCTTTCTTCATCTTGCAAATTATAAACAATTAACTTTTTTCTTAACCAATCTTTTCATTTTGCTAATTCAATTAAGTTACGTCTACATACAAAAACAGGACTTACGTCACCTCGTCTAATATATCACACTAGTTATACAACTTTATGGATTAGTATCCCTGACAATTCAATCAGAGGCGTGTTATGTTCGTCAACGGTTTGTTTCCAAACCCTTTGTTTTACAGTTTATGTAATTTAATATGGTACACTTTCTAATAATTAAAATGAAACAATGACTTATATGACAAAACAATGACTTATGTAATAAAACAAACAGTACGACGTGTTTGTAAATAAAATATCTCGCATTATTTAATCGACCTAACATACAATAATAGCAATCGTTGAAAGTGTAACATAACAAGGGTTTTTAGTTGATTCTGTTTTCATTTTTTAAAATTAATTTATAGGAATAGGTTTCAGATAAGAACTTAGAAGAGATGAAAAAATTGTTTTTTAAAAAGTTTATGGGTCTTATGATTTTGGAAATTTGGCAGGATCGAAATGGAAAAAACGGTTCCACGCCTAAACCTAATCTAGTTTGTACTATTGATAAACATCCATTCCAATTCCACTAATGCAGAATAACAGCTTGTGATTCTCTCACACCACGAGCCCACCAACCAGTACCATCGAGAGAGCACCTCTCCGAGAGGGACAACTCCGACTTCCATGCATTCCTTTCCAACACCCTTTTTGGATCCAAACAACAAAAATTATATTTTCACAACTATTTGAATTAATACTTTTTAATAATAATAATATTTAAATCAATCAATAATCAATGATGTTTTAATAAATAGTTATAATTTGTTGTATGACTAGTATTAATTGTCAGCATATTAATATTGATTTTAAAATAACAAAGAACCCTCGTGAACAAAGAGGCCGCGACAAGGACACTACAAAAATAATATTCCTTGCCTTAGCTTCTAAAAGGTTTCACCGAACAGATTAATCTTTTCAAATATCATATTATTTTATAAAAGTGTAAAATAATACATATTACAAATTAATAAGATTCTTACTTTCTCAATAAATACAGAAGTCATGTATAATAATAAATAAAAATGTTTTTTTACACTTATATTCACAATAAATATTAATATTTTAATCATTTATAAAAATTTATAATTTTTTTAATTTTAAAAATTATTTTAATATTTTACATTTTTCTTATTTTTATTAAAATTTTTTTTTATTATAAATATTAATATTTTATTGCAGAACAGATATCAAAATATCATAATCCAATAATAAATTTATTCAACTATACAAATACTTCAAAAGTCATTTTCCTTTATTAGTTTATAAATACATATAAAAATTAAACTTGATTTATAAACCAACGCATTGATGAATTTATTAATAAATTTCAGTTTGGAGGACTAAGTAGTATACATGTATAATTTTTAGGAAAGAAAAGCCAAATAATTTATTAAAAATCAAATTACATATTATTAACTTCAATTAATATATGGAGAACATATATTTATTTCGAAAAAATTAAGGATGTGTGAATGTTTTGTTGATTTCATCCATTAAATTACAAAAGTACAAAATATGTATACTAAACTAATACGTATATGGATAACATAACATATAGAAAATATATATAAAAAAAAGTGTACTACTAAAGGAAACAAAGGGTGGGTTAATGGTAAAATATATTAGTTAAAAATAGAGTGAGTGAAAGAGAAAATGGGATGGTAAAAAGTGTTTGAAAAACTCTTTTATTTATTTTTTATATGTGATGCCAAGAGATATTTATGCAAGGACTGAAGCCGTAGGTACACCATCACTTCGCGGCCCAGCTAAGCAAAGCCCCCATTTGCAGCAGAAAATAGGAAAACCTCTCCTCGGTTAATTAATGGCAAGCGAAGGACAAAGGTAAAAAACGGAACATGTAAAATTTCTCTTCTCAGTTCTCACAAACATCTTGCAGTTGCCGAGAACAGCATAATAGGGTACAACAGAGTTGAAAAGTTTCGAAATTGGCAAAACAATCAGAAATCAGAAAGCATCCATATCAGAGACATGGTTGTGAAAGCTTGCATTAACATGAAAGGGGTGCGTGTTTATGAGAGTTGGAAACTTGCTTAGACTTGTTAAACGGTTTGTGTTGTTGAGAAATAATGAAATGTGAGAAGCTTTTTATTTAAGAAAATGGTTGCACATTTGTAGAATAAAATGAAAGGAAAAAGGGCTAGTGAGAAAGTAAGAAGCGTGTAGGGTTAAAAGGAGGAAGGAGAGGGTTGGACGTTATAGATAGAGAGAAAATGTTGATATTAATGAGGAAAAAGAGGGAATGTTAAAAGGATAGAAAAGGTTACCAACAACAAAGGAGCAAGCTTTCCAACCACCACTTTTGGATCTAAGAATGGGTTTCCCTTTAATGTTGACAGTCCCATCTTGTGTGTAGTCCTGGTTCACCACCCTCCCCTCTTCCATAGTCATCTTTTCTTAACTCTTCTATCCTAAAAACTCAACACTGAAAAGAAGTAGAAATTGGTCCCTGAAGAAAGGGAAGAAGGGTTTTGTGAATGGAAAGGGGAAATGAGAGAAGTGAATGTGTGGTGGCATGGTCTCCATTCATAGAAACTATACACAATTTATAGACCTCATGCTCTGCTCTGTGGATACTCTGCTACTCCACATGGGCCCAGTATCATCACCATCGTGTCACTATTTCTTCCTTTCTTTATTTCCTCTCAAACAAAAACCTTTTATTTTCTTTTAATACAAATCAATGACTACGTAGTATCGCAGTTAATTTCAGATATACATATCCCTTCTATTCACCCAACAAAATCTATATACAAAATTTATATATATTATGTTTAACATATAAGGACAAAAGTTATTCTTTTATATTTATCAAATAGTAAAATATTTAAAAATATATTTAATCACTATTTTTCACAGCTGTTAATAAATATTTATTATACACAATATATATATATATATATATATATTTAAAATAAATTGTTATAATTTGTAAATTATTTATTTATTAAATAAAACAAACAACACGGATTAATATCACTTTAATTTAGTATATGTATTTTATTAATATTAATTATTTTATACTATATATGAATTTTTATCATATTATAAAATCATAGGTTTTAATATTTAATTAAAGAGTTCAAGAGAGTATTTCATATATTTTAGGAGGATATGTCTTTTAGCGTGTGGTAGTGTAGTTGAGGACGAATGACAGTGTGTCATCTTTGTTAGGATCAAGAGAAAGATGAGAGTGAGGGCTCTAGTTATAGTAAGATTATATGCCCTCAAAGCTCTGGTTAACATTAGGGCTCTAGTTAGCATGCTCCTAACTTATTTTTTCTTGTACTAGTTGTCCCGATACTGTAGGCATCCATCCACCAATTAGGCATCCATCTGTATTGTGTTCAAACAATATTAGTAGGAAATGTTCGTAGTTCGTTATGCTTGAGTGATTTTATTCTATGCTACCCTTAGAAGTTTTAATACGTCTTTAATGATGTCATCTCCTTAGATAAATATTTTTGCATATATTTATATCAATTTTTGTTACATTACATTATTGAATTCATAAATTTATGTAATTGTTATTTTCTGTTTAGAAATATTTTATGTTTGATTAAATTTTAATATTGAAAATTTTGTTTAATTAACTTTTAATATTGGAAATTTTAATTTTTGTATATATTTATATCATTTTTTATATTAGAGGATTGATATGATATAGTCTTTTACATTAAAAACATTTATTTAAATTTTTATGAGTTATTATAATTAGTTTTTAGAATAATCGTATCGATGTAGTTTTACACCGAAACGGTAACCATATTCGTAATGTTGTATTGACACTTACCGTAATCGTGGTTCAAGATGAAAAGTTAAACATTACATGGATAACAATATAAATTCGGCGAGGCATTTTGACAAGGCAGAGATGACAAATTTTGAGGAAACGGTTGCAATTTATAACGATCTTGGTGCGGCAAACATGAATTTAATTTCACAAATACAACCAAATTAAAAAATATATATATTTAAGGTGCATCAGTGATGATCCTTTGTATGATTGGTTTTGGATTGAATTTGTTACGTATGTTGCGTAATACAACCAACTCTATGACCAAATTTTAACCATAAAAAGAGCGTCAGACAATAATTGATGAGTACTTGGTTCACACGGAACACTGTTGTGATATTATTCGCATGGGACTAGAAGCCTTCCTTCAATTATGTTTACAAATTAGGGAAACTAAATTTTTTAAAGATGCATATCGATCAACCGTGGAAGAACAAGTTGAAAAAATCTCCACATTATTGAGCATAATGTGAAGAATCAAAGTGTTTCATTTTTCTTCCATCGGTTTTGAGAAACAATTTCCCGTCACTTTCATAATGTTTTGAGTGCGATTTTAAGGTTGGAGAGAGAATTCTCAATTCAACCAAATGGTACTGTTGCACGTCCTTAACAACAATCGATTTTACCTCTACTTTAAGGTTTGTTCATGACAACATTATTTTAATTAAAATTATGAAATTTAGTTTACATTAAGATTGTTTAGGGACCACAAATGACACTCATGTACGTGTTAAGGTCTCACGTGTTGATGCACCTTGTTTTCAAGGGAGAAAAGATTGGCCAACCCAAAACATATTTGCAGGTTGTGACTTTAACATGAAATTCACATATGTCCTAGTTGGATGAGAAGGAACTGCCTCCGATTCAAGGATATTGAAAGAGGCTTTGATATGAGACGATCCTTTGGTTATTTTATAAGGTTAGTTTTAGGTGTTTAGGTGTGTAGAACAATAAATAGGTTATAGTAGTCATTACTAATGCAGGTTTCCACAATGTTTGTAGGAAAATACTATCTTGGGTGATGCAGGTTTTATGTTAAAACCAAAAATAATAACACCTTATCGCGGGAGTAAATTTTGATCAAGCACTGACATTATCATCCATGATTCATGAAAATGTACAAGGTCAAAATGTCATAAATGCAGGTAGTCTTAATATGAATGATAGACTATTACATTACACATGGGTGCACATGTTGTGCCCTCGTGGTAGCAAATTCACACAACTTTTGAACGAAGATGATTTCATGTTGTGATGCATAAAAAATGATATATTGATTAATTGGCCTCATTACATCATGCAACACGTGATGAAATGTTGAGATAACAACATTCCTCTGCCGTATGGCATTTCGATAACACGGATCATGCAGGTGTATGGCTTGGACTTGTCAAATGATGCAACAATAATGCTAAGATGGAATCATTACTTTGGGGAAAAAAAGTATGAGGAAATTAAATATATTCCAGGTCAATGGTGTTTGGCAACTTGGTAGGCCTGACCAGGAAAACGAAGAAGATGATAAATACCTTGAATTGGCACAAGAAGATGTTCAAGGCGGTCAACCTCAACCTGTAATCCCCCATCAAGCCAAAATTTTAACCCAAATTTTCGGAGGGATACAATACATCCAGGAAAGTATGAGAACAATGAATACACATTTTAACAGGGTTGATCAAAGGATGAAGCGAATTGAGGATCAAATAAATGAGATTGAATGTCATCAACGACAATGATTGTATTATCATTATGTTATTGTTATTGTAATTTTTATGTTTCATGTTGAACATTGATAAATTATTATTGTTATTTTTATTTTTTCATGTTGAACATGGTACTCATTTAGAGAATGATATTGCTTTAAATGCAACTTTTGTAACATTTTATTTATATTATGCATAAATCAAATTTAGGCTCCATTAACTTTATTGGAGAATCAAGAGCATTGCTTCAGTGGCCTTCAATGTATGCGTATCACACCTCATCATCGTCTAGTTGTATCGGTTGTAGTGTGCAAAAATGTTGTACTTTTACCCATGCTGGTGGGAGCAGAAGTGTCTTTGTTGCTCCTATTAGTGATTGTGGAGATTTTATTGTTTTGAGAACAACAAAAACTGAACAAAATGTCGGTAAACGATTTTGGGGTTGTCCTAAGTACAAGGTAAAATTTATTCAATTATTTTTGATGCAAACTTAAAAATGCTATTTTAAAGTTATTGATTGTTCAATATTATACTTTTCTTAAAAAAGAAATAGAAGTGGCATGGTTCTTGGTTGTATTTATTTTCAAATGGTGCATTGAAGACGTTGACAATGAAAGATATGCAATTATTGTTAGACAAAGGAATAAGTTTGAAGGTCTCCACAAGAAGGATTCAAATATTATTAGTGGGCATGTGTTTTCTTTTTCTAATTAACAATATTATGCTCTTAATTTTGTCATAATTTCAAAATTACGAAGAAATTAACATGTCTTTCACTCTCTCCAGATTAAATGTAATGACTTTATATATTTTTGCTTGCAATAAATGACTACTTAATGTTCATCCTATGTTTTAAATACGCATTTACTTTTTAAAATATTTTTATTTTGTAATAATAATAATGAAAAACATGATTAATATTAATTTTCTTATCTAAATAGATATATACTTGTACTAACCAGGAGTGCTCGAGACCTCGGTCCAAACTTTTAGGTATAATCAGCTCGGTTGTGTGAGTTGTGTCTAGCTCGGCCTGGGCCAGACCCAAAAGTTCATTACGAGGTCAGTCCAGGTTTTTTAGTAAGTATACGTGGAAAAGATAATTAAAAATAGCAGAAAAAATAATTGAATTAGTTGAAGTATATTAATTAAATGCAAGAATCATTGAATTAGTAAAAGCGGTTAAGAATGTTGGCAGCCGAAAGTAACAGGTACACGGTAAAACAAATTATTGTTGAATGATATTATTATTGTTGAAGATTATATTTTGGATGTTGAGATTATAAAAGGGGTTTGAGATCCTAAGTAAAGGTACACTTTTCTGAATACTCTAGATTGAAGCAATTTTATAGTTTAAATGCTCTCAGTGACTTGATTGTCGTAGTGTGATCAACAAGTAGAGTCCCCTTTATCCTAGTAGAACAGTACCTCGAAGCACCAATTGGAAATAGGCCAGAAGTGGAGCTCGCCCATTCAATCATGTTAGAATATATGGCCTTAAACGAGAGGGGGGTGAATTGTTTAAGAGAGGTTTTTGAAAACTTTTTGAGGTTTAACAAAATTCTTTGTGTGAATCCAGAACAAGAATCAGGTTAGCCAAGAATATAAGCAATGAAACAACAAAGCAACAGAAAAACAATCGGTTGTTTATACCAGTAAAGCTTAAAACATAATTTAAATGAGTTTAGAGTAAAAGAGAGATACACCAACAGTTTATACTGGTTCACTCTTAAGCCAAAAGCTACATCTAGTCCCCAGAAAACCACTGGATAATCCACTAAGTAATCAAACCAGATTACAACACACAAACCACCAAAGTAGTGACCTTGAAACCTTCAAGAAACACACTCCCTTTAGCAAAACACACCAAAAGTATTGATCTTGACCACCTCAAGAGCACACAACACTTCGTGGCAACACAACACCAGAAATACAGTAGGTTGAGAAGGGATTACACTTGTTCACAGTACAAACTGAAATCAATACAATTGCAATTCTATTCCACTCTCTTTCAAAACCCAAAACTTGATGTGAATGTTCAAATCTTAGAATCAACTTTGTCACAACTGAAAAACTCAAATCTGTTTCTCTTGCTTGTTAGAAAACATAAACAAACCATTTATATTTTCCAAAGATTGGTCAATGCAATTAATGAAGGAACGTATTCAGTTGAAAATCATTTAAAGCACAGTCAACCACCAAAACAAAATTCTCTTAGGATTTTCAAATAAACAATCAGTTGAAACCACGAAACAACCGATTGTTTGGTTTGATAGTTAAGTCAACCAAACTAAAACAGTTTTCAAACTTTTCAAAACTCCTAAGAGTAAAACAACCGGTTGATTCGACAAAACAACAAGTTGTTTTTCACTTAGTTGGAAAAACACTTTATTTTTTAAAAGGTTTTAAAATCACATCAGTTTTAGATTCAACAAAGGAGTGGATTACATTTTATTCTACCTAGATCCCTCCCAAACACAGCAGTAACACCAGCCTTGCATCAAACACTTTGGATTTGGATTCTACAAAACACTTGATCATTAAATCCAACCGATGTCAACCGACGAGAACAATACTTAATATATATATATATATATATATATATATATATATATATATATATATATATATATATATATATATATATATAAATAATATAAAAAAAAA
>Ga0123342_1008094_pt1 | contig 13470 bp, 9 predicted proteins | sample Turbeawhitnodule_FD_89960 | JGI IMG/M metagenome (GOLD analysis project Ga0123342, IMG submission 89960) | Root nodule microbial communities of legume samples collected from Mexico - Turtle bean Mexico white nodule | ecosystem: Host-associated > Plants > Roots > Nodule | place: Mexico: Nepantla...
TATTTTTCTATAACAAAAACCAACTAAATATATTTTTATTCTCTAATGAGTACTCACACAATACTATATAATTACATATATATTTTTATATATATATATATATATATATATATATATATATATATATATATGAGATCTTACTAACTTGAGCATCATAAAATCTTTTGCAAGTGAATCACCCCTTAGTCTTCATAAAAAAAGCTAGGCAACCAATCAATAGAGAACCTAACTCGCCCAACAACTCAATCATCCACCTCAAATAGTTCCAACTCATCTCTGGTAAGAACAATAACAAAATCTATTTATTTATTTTTTAAATAAAATTAAGTGTCAATAAAATAAATTGAGAAAAAAATATCAAAATAGTTTTCTTCATTAGAATTTTCCATCCTTACTCATTAATAAAGTTTGTATAGCCTGGTTAATGGTTTTTACTTTGATATCATTGTTGGTTTAGGTTCAAGACATGAAGCCTTTACCAAATCCATCCAAAATATAATAATAATAATAATGACGATCATGATGATGATGGGGTGGTTTTTTAACCAAAATGGTGCAATTTTAGTTGTTTATTATAAGAATGGGAAGAAGTGTTTTTTATGATCTTGGTTAAGTCGTGCCTAGTTAGCATAAATTTGGGTAAGTTGTGCCTCATTAGCACGACTTCGTTTGAAAAAAAGTATCTTATTGAACATTTGAAGAAGACCTAACATGATAGTTGTGAGGAGACTATGAATGAGGTTGTTCAGTCTATTGAAGACCTAACATAACTTGATTGTGCATTACAAAAAAATTTGGACCACCTTCACATAGTCATCTTTACAATGGTATTATTCCTTATCGAGAAATTAAAAAGACTTATTTTAAACATTTTGTGCAAGGTTTTGAACATGATTTGTAGTCAACAAACCTAGGTTAAAAATTTGGTCACCTTGAATAACATCACACAAGGAAAGAATGAACTCCTTCAAAAATATATGGATTGTTTCACTAAAGCGTCACTCAATATTATCGATCTCCATTCAATAATATCCATGCACACAATATTGATTGGACTACAAGTGAGTCAATTTTTGAATAGTCTATTTGTCGACCCAATAAATACATGAATGAGCTTCGCGAGCAAATGACTAGGTATATAAGTATTTAGGGGTGGCAATGTGGGCTGACTCGCCTTACATTAGAGATAACCTGCAGGCCTGCGGGTCAGGTCGCATAAAGAATTTTTTTTCTTCAAAAATTAAAATATCATTAATTATAAAAAACTTAATCCTAATGTTGAAAAATTGAAATTTTATCCCTATTTAAATTCATTTAGTTAAGATAAAAATATGAATTCAAGTATGAGGGTTGTTAGAAGGCTTGATTAAAAATAATTAAAATTTTGTTTTGCATTTATTTTTCCTATATATGTATGTAAATATATAAGAGTATCTTATCAATGTTTTGCTACAAAATATTTTAATGAAGATGACTAATTTTTTAACTATCTTATTGAAATTTTTTCTTTATATTATTATTTTTATTAAATTTTTTTAAATATAAGACTTTACTTAAAACTAAATTCACTATCACTCTTAATATTAACTCATTTAGATGATTAAAATGAAACTTTCATTTCTTTAATACATTAAACTCATTTTAAAAAAAATAAAATAAATGTCACACTGCAATAGTGGGTAAGTGGGATATGATTTTTCTTTTTTTTTGAAAAAACAATAAAATATTTTTTTAATTTATGTAGGCCAGGTCAATCCGCTCCACCCCGCTGTTATATCGCGCGGACTGCGGATTTTGCAAGGCGGACCTAAATGGGTTAGATTAGTGTGTCTGACCCACTCTTTTTGATATCGAGCTGCAGACCGACCCGTATGATCCGCCCCACATTGTCATCCTATAGGTATCGAAGAAAATACGAAGATGCAAAAATGACCAATAAAGAACGTTGCAAGTCCATTTTCCTCTATTGCCCCCACACTTTTCGATAATGTCCAATATGTGACTCAAGAGGAAGTACGATAACTATATCAACGGTAGGCAATATAGAATTATTCAAGAAGCATCTAACCTTGAATTGTTACATATTCCACAAACCATCCTTTCTGGGCCAATCCAAACAAAATATGTAGATATCACCAAAACACAGCTCACATTGCTGAAGAATTACAAGTTCGTGATATTCCTATCCGAACACACGGCAAAGCATAAATGTAATCAATCATTCAAGAAGCATTTTTATTTATTTTTTTCTTATCAGTGATTTCCAAATCTAAAGTTTATTTTTTATTTTTTAAAACTTTTCAGATATATAATTTTACAATATATTTTTATAAAGTTACTAATTTAGTTTTTAACTTATTTAATTAAAGTTTAATTATCCTTTTAATTCCTATATTAACGATGAAAAGTTAATTTCATCTTTCATATTTTAAAAAATTTAATGTTGTCCCAACATTTTTTAAAAAGTTTATTTTGGTTTTAGTTTTTTTAAAGTTTAATGTGGTCTCAACTTTTTTAACAATTCAAAGTGGTAGTTTCAATTTTTTTAAACGATTCAATGTGATAAAAACACATAATTCAATATGTGATGATAGGATTGTTGAAATAATTTATTTTAATAAATATAATATAACAGAAGAAATCACATTGAGTATTTAAAAAAAATTTAAGATCATATCAAACTTTTTAAAATCTTAAGGCTAAATTAATTTTTAATACTTAATATAAGAATTAAAAGGGTAACTAAATCTTTAATTAACTTATAAACTAATTTGACAATATAAATATGTTTGATAAAAAAATTTACAATAGTATATTTTAAGAACTTCAAACCTATAACATATACAAATTATTCTATGTGAGTTTTGTTTTATTTTACCGTAATTTCTTATTTTTAATATATTTTTGTATTATCTTTAATTTTAGTTTAGCTATTATTATTAGATATTTTCAATCTTATAAACATCATTGGTTATTGTATTATTTTTAACATTTATTAAGTTAAACTATTTAATTTTTTATGCACTTTAAATTAAATAACTTTTAACAGTACAAATTAAAATAAATAAATAAATATACTATGTAAAAAAAGTGCATAACATACAATAAAAAATTGTAAAAAATAAATTTAATATAAGATTATTTCAAATTAAGAAAAAAAAATCTTAAAAATAAATATTAAATTTAATTAATACTCATTAGATCAACTTATTTAAATAAAATTGTTTTTTCGAATAAAAAATCATATAATTTTATACTAAATATTCTTTTTCACTCATCCTTGAAATGCTTATTTGTCAAGAAAAGACTGATAAAGAGGAGTTTGATTGTGTCCTTCATTGTCAATACTTATTTTGGAAAGAGAAAGTCAGGATGCTTTGGTTTAAGGATGGGATAGAAATATTGTTTTTTTCCATGCTGTGGTAAAAAAAAATATATATAATTCTAGTGAGAGTCATAGATTACTAATAATGGTGTTATTGAGGATACTAACTTATTAATGATCATATATTGGATTTTTATAGAAACCTCTATGTTGACTCTAATCTTAATGCTCACACTACTGGTAATACATAAGATTTCATTGGTACTTATATTCCTATCATGGTTTCCTCTAAGGAGAATATTATGTTGATTAAATACCCTAATTATTTGGAAATCAAGAATGTTGTTTTTAACCTTAATGGTAATAATGCTCTTGGTCCTAATGGTTTTGGTGGCGTTTTCTATCATTCTTGCTGGGAGATTATTGGGACAAATGTTTGCAAAGTTGTTCAATAGTTTTTTAAACAAAACTAGATTTTTCTTGGGATGAATAGTAATGTGGTCTCCCTTATTCCTAAAATTCAAGGTGCTGATTCTATTAAAGATTCCAGATCCATTGTCATTGCCAATTTGAAATTTAAGATCATTTCCAAAATACTAACAGATAGGCTTGCTATGGTGTCTTCTAGAATCATTTCTCCTAATCAATATGGGTTTGTAAAGGGCATACAAATTCATGATTGTATTGGTATTTCTTCTGAGACTATTAACACACTTTCAAAAAAGGTTTGAGAATGTTATGTGGCTTATAAAGTTGTTATTTATAAAACATTTGACACTCCGACTTGGAATTTCTTATTGTTGGTTTTGACACGTTTTGGACTTCATCCTTCAACTTTCAGTTGGATTAGTACAATTCTTCGATCAACTATGCTTTCTATTAGGATAAATGGAAGTTATGAGGGATATGTTGATGATATATTTATTTTCTGTAGGACTGATAGTAAGTCTCCTAAAAATTTGAGTATTTTTGTTAAAAAATATGGTGATTATGTTAACAGTTCTAAACATAGCTTTTTCACTATGGATAATTCTGAAAGATTCATTACGAAAATTCAACGTCTTTCTTTCTTACAGTCATGGCCTTTTACCTTTTAACTATTTAGGGGTGTTTATCTTTGTTGATGCTCCCAAGATCAGGTTTCTTCAACCTTTGGCTGATAAAGTAAAATTGAAGCTTACGTCTTGGAAAGAGAAATCTCTTAACATGATGGATCAGATCCAATTAGTTAATACTGTGGTTACTGGTTTCCTTGTTTATAGTTTTAGTGTGTATAAATGACCTGCTTCTATTCTTAAGCAAGTTGAGTAGTGGAACATAAATTTTATTTGTGATATTATGAAGAAAGGCATAACTAAGGTTAATTGGGTTAAGATCTGTTCTCCTCTTGAGAATGAAGAATTGAATATTTATAACCTCCAGTACGAAAATAATGCTTACCTTCTCAAGCTTACTTGGAACTTTGCTTATACTAATAAGCCTTGGTCTCTTCTCCTGAAAGCTAGAGTTCTTAAAAGTACCAACTTATATTGACTTATGGATCCTCTTATACTTGGCCTGAGATTAAACTGTTTTATGTCACTATTCTTGAACATACCTCTTGGACTATTGGTACATGTATTGTTATTAATTTTTGGAATGATAAATGGTGTTCTTCTACTTGTTTATCAAACATTGCAGGGGTACCTGATGGTTCTAGACCCTGATGACTACAATTTTCGATTTCTGGAATGATTGTGATTGGATTATTCCCTTGACTTTACAACAAGTGAATCATTTTTTTTAACATATCATGATTAGGCAGGAACAAGATACTCCTAATTGGATTCTGGAGACTCTGGTCATTTCACTCTCAAATTTGCTAGGAAAATTTTCTTAAATACTGGTTTTCCCTGTGGTTGGGGTAAGATCATTTGCTCTCAATATATTCATTCTTATAAAACTTTGTTACTTTGGAAAGTTTTCATGGGCGGCTTCCTACGAATCAACACATTCAGCACAGAGATTTGCATATATGTTCTATGTGTACTCTTTGTGAAAAGCAAAAAGAATTATTCCGCATTTATTTTTTGAACGTCCTAATTCTTTCTTTTTTTCCTTTTTTTAATAATATTTTTTCATGTGGTATCGAATATTGTTGATACTTGAGGTGTTAACATAGTTGATATGTCAAGTTTCATACTGATGCCTAACATGAGAGCTTTTAAAAAAATCATATAATTTTTCAAAAACTAAATAAAATATTTAACAATTTACTAAAATATTAATTATTCAAAAATAATCTAAAATTATAATTATATAATAATATATTTTTAAAAAAAACATAAATTTCATATTTATGTATTTTTTCTTTGTTGTTATCATTATTAAATTTTTATCTTCACATTACTTAAATCAAGAGTGTAATTATAAAAAAATATTGTTTTAAATTTAAAAATGATGAATAAAAAAAGCTAACATTTTTTATTAAAAACCAATTTATGGCTATCATTGTTATCTATTATCGTTGTCGACATTTGGTAGACATTTTTACACGTTTTTTGTGTAAGGGTTTTTCTAGCCTCTCGTTCTCATACTTATCACAAACGGAATGTGACAAAAAAAATTGTATTATTTTTTTAACTTTTTTATAATAAATAAAAGCATAATGCTTTGTATTTTCCTTTTAAAAAAAATATTTTGATTTTTAAATTTTTTGTCCGACTCTTTTCCTTTTAAATTTAGGTCTATTTGATTTTTTTTTATAATTAGAATATGCAGGATTTCTGAAAAATCATTCTAAAAATTAAAATTATTTTATTAATGTGACTTAAATTCTGAAACTACCTCTTTTTAATTTAATTTTTTCAATTTTGTTAAGTTGGTGAAAATAATCCATTAATTCAGCATCGAATAAAATCAACCAAAAGAATCACTTTCTATATTAAAATTTAAGATGGATTAACACTTTTTACAGCGACGCAAACTAATCATTTTGATATTAAGAATGTCATAAGAAACTATTTATAATATATATTTATATATATATATATATATATATATTTATATTTATATATATATATATTTATATTTATATATATATATTTATATATATATATATATTTATATTTATATATATTTATATATATATATTTATATTTATCTTTTAACTCATTTAAATATCTTTTAAAAATAAAATTGTGAAGAAAACATGAAACTAAAAAGTAAACAATACATTCAATACGATTCATATTAAGAATATTATATTAAAAAACTTTAAGTTGAAATATAAAAAAAAAAGAAGTTAAAATAGAACATTAGTTTTATGGTGTGGGTGGGTAAGTATTGTTATAAGTTCTAGAAACAATTAACTTTTTTTTAATTTTTCGGCTTCACGGTCTTCTTTGATGTGATTTTGGACTTTTATCTACTTGGTCAACTAGTTTTAGTTTGGGTTTGGATGTAGGTTATGAATTCTCTCTTATTGGATTTTGTAAATTTGAACTCTCGACTTCTAGGTTGAGGTTGAAGGTCAGCTCTCGGGTTGATGTGTGTACTTGCAAGGAACTCCGATAATAAAGTCAGAATCGATTTCGGTTAATTATCAAACAAAATTCACTCTACTTACTTCTTGAGTTGATCACTTATTTATAATACTCTTTTGTTAGATCTTCGACCTGATTGGGTATTTACTGTTTACACCTTATATTGATAAATATATTATACATATTTAGACTTATTTATTTAACTTTGTTACAGTATTCCTTTGTTCTATTATTTGTTTTATTTGACAAATATGTTATCGACCTCTTGGCCTTCCAGCCGTTCGGTCTAGTAAGTACAGTAAAAAAAAAAACATTCTTAAAGACCATCAAAATTTCGTAAGAACTAAAACGAAAACATCACCGTATACCTAATTAAATCATATTTCAGTCTTAATTTTTTATTAAATAAAAAATATTTATCAAAAATATTTTTAGAATTTAAAATATATTTAAACCAATTTTTTTCTTTATTTTTTCTCTCACAGTTCACCTTTAATTAAGATTACACTTTTTTCACTAATTTGTGTAACTAAGATTTTTTTTTTTAGGTTGGTGTAATGATATCCACCTATATAATATCTTTCAAACTTTCATAGATGATTAATCTTTGTATCTCACGGACACGAAGATTTGTATAATCTCTAAAATGTAGGATATCAGGACACGGATCTATATATTATATAATTATGAATTATATAAATTGACAATAAAGATTCATGTGTACAAGTGTGTTCCAGATTATTTTTTGGAGCAGAAATAAGTTTTTTCATGACTGATTCAAAATGATTTGTTTCTTATTTTTATAATTATAATAAAAATTTATACAATAAATTTAAGATTTTAGAAAATTAATGTATTTTTCCTTTTTAAATATTGTATTAAAACCATACTAGAATTATCAGAAATTCAACAAATACATTTTAAATTAGATACTTCACAGATACGTGTACTACAAATATCGATGTCCTATATAAGTATTTGACACCGACACGTCATTTAAAATAAATGTCTGAATTTCATAGATCATAAGAGATACTTTATACATAAATGAAAACATATCACAATCGAAGTCAGTGAATCATAATTATTGGGACCAGTTTTGGAATATATAATTGTCGTCTTGCTTCAACACGTGTTCAATGCAGGTGATCGTTTTATAATCGTAGATTTTGTTAAAGAATTGAAAAAAAATGTATACTTTTTTTTTAATGTAGATGATAATTGTATATGTTGGTTCAACCATGAAGATAACACTTATGTAGGTTTGGTGGAGGAAGAAGAGAATAAAAAGATTAATTTAATTTGATATTTAATAGGAAAGAAATAACAAAAAAAAAAGGACGAAACTAAAAGTATATATGTTATTTATTCCGTAGATAGTACATGTTCTATTTTTTTTGATAGCTTCAGATCCTGCCGATCTTGCGGTAGAATTCTTTGGACACAACCCTCTTTTATGAAAATAGGAATTTGGATCTTCTGTGAGGATCGTGGGTTAAGAATCACAATGTGGGGAAGGGATGTATGAGTTGGTCCACAATCGGATAGGAAAACATAGGACGAACTCACATGTTAACATGCTAGTCCGTTTAAGTCTTAGTTTCACGCGGTAGAAAGGTTAAATGACGGCGGTTATATAACTGTATTTGATCTATACGTAGTCTTAAATCTAATACAAAAGAAGGTGGTTATTTAACCGCATTCATAAATGAGATTTATAAATGCGGTTATGGTAAATAGTCGCATTCTTATATGCTTCTGAAGGATCTTTTAAGAGAGAGGAGTAATGCATTTACGAATTCGGCTATTTACCATAGCCGCATTTATAAATTTTTATGCTGGATTTAAGAATGTGGCTATGGTAAATAGTCGTCGTTGTATATGGTTGTTTTTTTTAGTACAATCTGTTTAATGCTTATACCCATCTAAATTGACCTGTTCAATTCTAACCCAGCCATACAATTACATAAATTCATAGAATCAATTGTTATATATTGATAAAAATGTATTACAAACACTAATAATATATCTTTATCTATCTATCTAATTCTTACATTATTCATCAGCTAATCTAGAGTTATAAAAATTTAGGAAATATGTGGACCAAGAATGTCTCACATATGATATGACTTTCGAAGACATTGGTTGCTCATCCGTGAAGAATTGCATTTCAAAATATGGTTGACATAAATTAGTTTTAAGATACATATATGTTAAAGAATTATAAAAATAATTTACCATCATGTTACCTCATGCCAATCACTTTTAAGGTCTAGTCTTACAACGATAACCATCCATTGCATAATGTAATAGCCACACTTATAACTTCCTGGTTGTTTATTACACTATAATTCAAAAAAGTAAAAGTTAATATTGATAAACAATGAAGAGAGAAAGAAAAAAAAATACAAACCTTTAGTTCTATCCAGTTTAGATTTTGAAAATTTGAACTGGATCGACCTTTTAGGATATTATATCCACGCCATGAACTGATTAATACAAAAAATTGCGTTAATAGATGTTTAATTAGTAACATACGGAGTTAAGTTTATAGTGTACTTACCTATCAATGATATTCTTAAGACTTATGGATGACTTCTTATGTAGGGAAGAAAACCACACAACAATCTTATCAACCATTGATAAGACAAGTAACTGCCAATGACCCCTATATCATCCATGAAAAGAGTTAGTAAATATTTAAAACATGAAAATAAAATAGTAATAATTGACGACATGTAATTAAACTTACTCATTAATATAAGGGCATAATATAATGAACTTATTTGTTAGTTTTGAGTTCTTCAGTGTCACCGTAGAAGTTCTTGTTGTATCTTTGGGACTAGCGTAACATATCGCATATAAGTCCTTAAGGACAGTGATCATTCATGCCTTAAGAAACCAATTTTATTCGTGTTCACATACATATTTTACAACAATCTTAAAGACTTATGGATAATGGCATGGACATGGACATCGACTCTACATCGAAGAAGCCAAATTCTGTTGCCTCAACACATACCATCTTTGTGAAACCATTTTTGGATGTTTTGAAATTTGAAGTTTTTACAAATAATAAATTATGTCATTGCTAAATCTTATCACTCATACCATCATTGAAGACTCCAACAAAAAGGATTGCGTTGTTGCAAGGACTAATGCTTTATCTGTTAAGGCAAATATGGTAGAAGAGAAGCCAACTACAAAAAGGTACGAGAAAAAACCTAATCACAAGAAAAAAATTAACTTTTTTGTCCCAATGCATGTAACGCCACCTTTAAGAAAAAAGGAATGTGTTTTGTCTGTTAAAGGCTAGGTCATCATGCACCCCCAATGTTGGCGTAGGGTTAAGAACGACAATCCTTCTAAGGAAAATATAACTAAAGGGGAACATACAATTGTTGTAGTTGTTTCACAAGTGAACCTTGTGACTAGTGTGAGCAAATGGATGGTAGACTTTGGGCCTACTAGACACACCTGTCCAAACAAAAGAAAAATTTTCTTAGACAAGTGTGAGGGATGGAGAATAACTAGTTTATCTACGTGATTCCCGAAAAACTTTTGTCTTAGGAAAAACAAGAATGAAGAGAGAGGACAAACAAACCAACAAAACTAGCATGGACAAGGTCGCAGTCTTGGAAAAAGTGGTCACTTAAATAATCCAAATGTCGAATGTTACACTACACAAAGGATTGCTACACCATGAAGAAAGTGGAAGAAAACACAAATTAGTCAAAATATTAAGGGACTCTCATGATAGTGAATGAAGGCATCACTCTGGATGGTGACATGGTATAATATAAGGACATTGGTGATAGCAATCGTATACGTGGGAACAAAAATCTCTTTATTGATACACAAGATATAAAAGATGGATATATATTGATGTTCAGAAACTCAACTAAAGGTTCTAATCAAAGGTTGAGGATGGGAAAAATGTTTTTCCTAAAAGGATGAAAAAGAAGATATTATGAAAGATGTCTATTATGTACCTAACTTAAAAAATAATATTTTTAGTTTATTTAAACTCAACTTAAAGAATATACAAGAGAGGTGTTTGCAAGTTTTTTGAGTCAATAGACAAAACAATACACATTAAACGATCTCATGACATGAGTGTCTACATGTTTTGATGATAACAAACACTATAAAGAGTGTTGCGATATGACAAATCTCACTCATGTATAGTACAAGAATAGACAAAAAACAAAAAGAGAAAATTAGCAAGACTCACTAGACAATACAATAAGAGAAAAGTTGTTAGACAAAACAATGATATACATTGATCAGAAGATCCAATTTTCATGTTCATTCTTGAAATGAATAATATATTCAAAGAAAACATTGAAAAGATGAACTGATGTGCAAATAAGTCAATCATATGTAAAAACATCAAATGAGACGAAGTTCTCGTTAAATAAAAGACGTATAAGACGAAACTCATAAAGAGAACACATCAAATGAAGGATGAGACGATGGAGCTAAGAATTATTACACTAGACGATCTAAGTCTTGGTGAACACTTTAAAAGCTCACATCAGACAAAACCCTTTTGGGCAACACTAATCAAATGTAAAAGATCATAAGCATAAAATGCACGTTGGAACTATACATATCAAACGATACAAGCATCGTCCAAGCGTCACACAGAACACGAGAATAGGAAAGTTCCATGCTTGATCTTTTACATTCTTAGAATGTATTATGACACTGAGTTTATGATTTTTGAATCTTATTTTGTATTTCTTAATCATAGAAAATATATTTTCAAATAAGATTAACGGATTAAATGTGTTAAAAAGAATTTGAATAAATAGTACATGATAGTAAAAGATTTTTGAAAATCAGAGGTTGAATTATATCTATATCAAAGTTTTTTCGAAATATAATTAATGGGATAATATCCAGGTTAAATGTAATTATGTGTCAACATTCAAAATCAGTATTAACTTTGAAAGTTCTTGAATGTAGAAATAAATGTGAAATATTTTGGTATATAAAGTTTATATAATCCACAAAGATTCTAAGATATTGTTTTATACCAATTATTTAAATTGTAAATTATATTGTTCATTGATACTTATTTTATTCCCAAAATCTATCAAAGGAAATGAAAGACGCACACAAAGCTGGAAGTAGAAGTTTCTTTTCTCAACGTCTAATAGGAAAGAGATGAAACTGATAAGAAAGAATCACACAGATGAATATCAAAGCAATTTCAAGGATATATGAATGAATATATTAAAAGAGAAAGATTATTTAAAGTGCAAACATGTGGCAAAATGCATTGAAGACTTATATTAGAACATTCCATATTGAGTGTCTACTACGAAAATGAAGATGAATCGTGCATAATGGAAATATCCAAGTCCAGAGATAATCAAAGCTCAACAAATAGAGTTTATACAAATAAAGAAAGCATATGAAATTCAAATACAACTTAAAGACTTATAGACCATAGAGAAGCAATCTTTTCCATATCGAGTGTCTAACATGCAGACGATGGTGAACCAAACCAGAAAGAGAATATCCAAAGGCAAAAGTAATTCAAGCCTCAATGTTTACATCATATATGATTAAAGTAACATTTTTGAAATGTTTCATATGATTAGAGAAGTGCAAATTGCACAAGAACTAAAGTTTCCATATCCAACATCTAGTGCATTGAAGAAGAAAGAACAACATGGCAGATTTAACAGATATTGAAGTTATGAAGAATTAAACGCCAACGTTCATATTTGAATAAGATAAAGAAAGATTTTGAAGAGCTTTAAATGCGAAGATGAATAAGAGAAAATATTTCTATATCAAGCGTCTAATGGCTATATGAAGAATTGGAGAAACCCTAAAGCTGCAACGTACACATTTAAAAAGTCTATATAAATACATCAAGGGTAAAGAACACAACAACGAAGTACATACGTGCATCACACGAAACACTTAAATGTTGTGAAAAGATTACTATAGTTGTGTCTTTCAATTGAGCATACACTTTCATGTCGACTAGTGAATAGCAAATTTGTGAGATTGGGTTTTGAGGGTAATCATTGTAAATTATTCACCATTGTGAAATAAACTTTTTGAGCCTTATGTGTTCTCTTTGAACGAGAGTTTTTCTCATTGTATTGAGAGGTCCTGATCTCAAGGGGAGTAGGACTTTTTACCTGGAGAGGTCAGAATACTTGGTTACCTAGAGAGGTCAGAATACTTGGTTACCTAGAGAGGTCAGAATACTTGGTTACCTAGAGAGGTAGAGAATACTTGGTGAACATGCAGAGGTAGAAAATATTGTGTTAACTTGCAGAGGTTGAGAATACTGGGAAAACCTTAAGAGATTTAAAATACTTGTAACTTGCAGATGTATAGAATAATGGTGACCTAAAAAGGTGTAAAAATACTTATTATTGAAAGGCTCTTGAGTGGGTTGCTCTCTGTGTATCTCTCTCTTTATACTCCCTTGTTGGTGGGTGAAAGTATAAATCTTTGTGTATCTCTCTATGTTGAACAAGATGCTTTGATGTCTCCAAATCCAAGAGGAAAGCTTGAAGACCTTGCTGCTGGGTGTGTGTGTGTGTTGTCTAGTTGTTTGAAACTTGTTAATTCACTCCTTAAGATGATCCA
>Ga0123342_1008095_pt1 | contig 13470 bp, 3 predicted proteins | sample Turbeawhitnodule_FD_89960 | JGI IMG/M metagenome (GOLD analysis project Ga0123342, IMG submission 89960) | Root nodule microbial communities of legume samples collected from Mexico - Turtle bean Mexico white nodule | ecosystem: Host-associated > Plants > Roots > Nodule | place: Mexico: Nepantla...
GGAAAATTAAAAGTAAAACAACAATACCAATAATCAATCAAGAACTGAATATTAATATATAAGATATCACCTCAATACATAAGAGTTTGAGCAGATTACTCCCAATCCCAAAGGGTAGAATTATCCACGCTTACTTCAGCACCTTCCATTCTCCCAATTGGGTTACAATTCACTCTATGGTGTCTTCCTCTCAATCTGGCCCCCTAGAGTTGAGCCTCTAGCCCTCTATTTATCCTAGTTTTCTAGGGTTAGGTTGCTTCCTGTGTCGTGCTAATGGGCTAAATGATAAAACATAAAAAGGCCCAATCTTTTTTTGCATCTTTTTTCATTCTGGGACCTTTCAACTTTCTCTTTTTAGCTCAAATTATTCTCCTTTACTCCAAATCTTCAATCCTCCCTAGAAATCTGCAATTAACACTAAATTTGGGAATAAAATGTTCTTATTCAAATAAAACTCATAAAAAATATAAAAAATGTATAAATTCATAAATTAGGGATTATTTTATATGTAAAATAGCAATAAATCCTTATAAGTGCCTTTATTTTAATATGAAATATTATTGAAATTAGGCACTTATCAGGAGACATTTTCTTTATGGAGTTAGTTTTGATGTGTTCGGTGATCATAAAAGTTGAGGTATTTGTTTGATCAAAAGGAGCTTAATATGAGGCAGAAGAGGTGAATTGAATTTTTAAAGGACTATGATTTCCAGCTAATATACCATCCTGGGAAGGAAAATGTTGTTGCAGATGTGTTGAGTCGTAAAAAGATACAAATGTTGTCGCTTATAATTAGAGAGCTAGCATTGATTGAAGATTTCAGGAGTATGAATTTGGAGGTTTCCATATCTTCAAATTGCATTAGTTGTAATACACTTGTTATAACTAATGAATTTCTAGAGAAGGTGAAGGAGAAGCAGATGGAAGATTCAAAATTGAAGAACTTCATGGGCTTATTAAATATTGACAAAGTTAAAAACTTCTCTTTAGGGGTGAATGGTATTTTGAGATTCAAAAATAGAATATGCATATCAGAGGATAATGAACTAAAGCAAACAATGTTATCTGAAGGTCATAAAAGCAAACTCAGTTTACATCCATGAATGACCAAGATGTATGAAGATCTCAAGAATTCTTATTGGTGGCATGGCATGAAGAATGATGTAGCCAAGTTTGTAGCTGCTTGCTTGATTTGTCAAAAATCAAAGATTGAACATCAACGGCCTGTAGGCATGTTAACTCAGTTAGACATTCCAGTGTGGAAGTAGGACAATATATGAATGGATTTTGTTACCCACTTATCACGTACTTTGAGGAAGCATGACTCTGTTTGGGTCATAATGGACAAGTTGACAAAGACGACACACTTCCTACCTATAGATTTGAGAATTTCTGTGCGAAAGTTGGCCCAGATTTACATAGATGAAATAGTCAAATTGCATGGTGTACCCTCCAACATAGTTTCAGATAGAGGTTCCAGATTCACTTCTAGATTCTGGCAAACACTTCAAGAAGTTTTGGGGACTAAATTCAGACTTAGTTCAGCATACCATCCTCAGACTAATGGACAATCAGAGAGAACCACCCAGTCCTTAGAGGATTTGCTTAGGACTTGTGTATTAGATCATTTGGGCAGTTGGGATGAAATTCTACCATTGGTAGAGTTCACCTACAATAATAGTTACCAAGCAAGCATAGGAATGGCTCTTTTGAGGCATTGTACGAAAGAAAGTGTAGGACACCTCTGTGTTGGTTTCAGGATGGTGAAAGTGTGTTAATTGGACCATAACTAATACAACAAAATAATGAGAAGGTCAAAATGATTCAGGAAAGATGGAAAACATCTCTCAGCAGGCAAAAGTCTTATGAAGATCAAAGAAGAAGACCTTTAAAATTCTCTGCGGGTGAGCATGTCTTTTTGAGAGTTACACTGTTCACTGGTGTAGGAAGAGCACTCAAAATCCAAGAAATTGACTCCTAATTTCATAGGACCTTATCAAATTCTCAGGAGAATAAGTCCTGTGACTTATGAAATTGATTTGCCTCCTCCTTTAGCTAACATTCACAATATTTTCCATATATCCCAGCTAAGAAAGTATGTACCTAATCCAGCCACATTTTACAGTCTGATTTCATCCAGGTGAAAGAAAATTTGTCATTTGAAGTGAAGTCAATCAGAAATTTAGATTCACAAGTGAAACAACTTCGTGGAAGAAGTATTCTCATGGTGAAAGTATTGTGGGATCTCATCTCTGGAGATTCCACTTGGGAAATTGAAAAGGAGATACGAGCATCATACCCTAATCTCTTTCTTGGTAAGTTCATTTTCAAGGATGAAAATTTTTGTAGTTGAAGATAATGTAACAACACTTTTTCTTTAAACAAACAGACCCCCCTGCACACACCATTATTTTTCTTTCTTCCTTATCTCTCTTTCTCTCTCTAAATCTTTCCCTTCTTTCTTAATTTCCTCTCTTAATCTTCATCTATTTTAGAATCTGATCGAACCACATTGTAGCTGGCAAGTTAAGGAACATTTCTACCCGATCAGATTTTCAAACAGATTAAGTTCATTCTTACTCTCAAGATCCTTTGTTCTCTGTTTTTCCTTAGAATTTAGTCATCAATCTTGGTGGGGTCAGTTGAGAAGATTAATCCTCTCAACTTATTCTACTATATACTGAATTTTTGTTTTGTTTGGATAACTTGCATTATGATCTTAAATCTTGAAGCTTATCCAGACTGTGAGGAATAAAATTCTAGAAGTTGCTTGAAAAGCAAGCAATTAAGGTAAGGGAAGTTAACTTTAATTTTTAATAGCATCTTAGGCTAGAAGATCTGGATATGGAGGGGATGTGGTCCCAATATTCAATTTCTCTTGCTGGGATGTTGTGTGTTTATATATTGTGTTGTTTGTTTATATATTATCTAAACTTGTAAAAATATTAGATTTTGATGGTTTAGTGTTTAAGTGTTGTTTTTTTTAAGTTAAATAGACTTTTGAATATTGTGGATCGTGTTTTGAATGATATTGTATGATGAAAATGGAATGCAATTGAATTCATACATTTGGGATAATGTATGGACTGATGTTTGTATGTGTATTAAGTATTGATGCCTATGTTGTAACAGAGATCTTCGAGCTTTACTGATGATCTAAGTCACATAGACTAAGATATCAGGTGGTGAGAAGCTGATAGGGGAGTTCATGCACGTCGTGACATATGAGATGTACGACTTGGGTTGTATTGAACTTACCTTATCCTTTCTATTGGATTCGCTAGTAATCTTTGGATCAGGTGTTAGTCTCTAGTAAGACTTACTTAATACGGGTATTCCGGAAGGCGTCATATGTTATTATGTTTGTTGAATATCCTAAATGTGTAAATCATTGTGAGATTTATGTGATTGTTTTATGTTAGGATTTGAAGAAGAATGGAAAATTCTGAAATTGATTCATGTAATTTGGTTTTCTCTTTTGATTTAATTGTGTATATTATAAAATTTTATTTTCCCTAGCTTAACCTTTTTTTTCTTACTGTGTTTTGAACTGTGATGATTGTACTATGTAGACAAGCAAATGATCATACAGGTATAGGAGGTCTTAGAAGGCTTTAAGATGTTTTAAACTTTATATTATAGATGTTTGTATTTCTATAAACCGTAATTTTGTAATATGAATGTTTTTATTTTTTACTTTTTCTACTTCTACCATTAAATTTTATTTTTATTATTTATTTTTCTCAATTTTCATTCTCCTTATTTCTCTCCTCACAACCAAACATGATATTAGTAATTGTTTCAGTTATTAAATACTTCAAAAGTATATTTTATTAGTGTATCTTCATTTTCATTTTTTTTTCATATTTTATCGTAATACTTTTAATTTTTTTTTGTATATTTTTTTAATAGTGAAATATACAGCCACATGTTAAACACATAATAAGAAAATTTAAAAGTAAAACCACGTCAAAATCATGCTATTTTTTTTAATTTAAATAAATTAATGTTATTTTGATTTTATTTAAAATTATTTTCACAATATGTTAAATATGATGGCAGAACATGATAAAAGAAACTGAACGATAAATTTGAAGAAATAATAAAAATAAATGAATGATTACGTTTTAAATAAAAACAACAACTCTATATTTTTCTACCACATTTTTTATTAGTCAGAAAATTAATGCGTTTTCTATTCTGAAAATATTATATATTTTTATTTTTATTAAATACTTAGAGTATTAAATAAAAAAATGATGAGAAAATATAATATTTATGGAAATGTTGGCACTTGTGGTGGATGTGGGCTGCACTTTGCTGTGTCCTCTTTGAAAGTTTGTTTTCCATCTTTCTTTCACTCAATAATTCCAACCACTTTGGTTGGCTATGATTGTGACATTTAATTTGCTTTTATTTCTTAATAAAACTACTATTAATTAATCTAAAGTCTCACCATAAACATTATTTTTGTTGCTTGAAGTAGCATGGAATTGAATAATAGACAAAATATTGAAGATAAAAAAAAGTTTTAAATGCCAAAACGTAATATAAATTCAAAAGGGCAGATTAAATAAAATTGCTCAATTATATTCCAACTTGGTCATCCCTCTATTAATTCTAAGAAATCAAATTAATTAAGGATTGTTTAAATTATTTTTTAATTTTATAAAGTATTTTATTTTAATAATTTTTTATAAATATGTATACACTATTTTATTAATGATTATTTTTCTTATCAATCATAATATTTATTTATAAATTTATTTCTTGCTTTTTATACTTTCCTATTTTTTTATCTTTCTTTTTTCTTTTAGATGTAAACTCGCTATTATTAATGGATGTTGTTGTACTTTATTGAAATTTAAACTTGAATACTTTTATATATTTATTTTAAATCTTTAGAAGTACATTGAATCTTTAAAACTTGTAAAATAATGTATTTCGCTATTGTAAAATTATGATATTATATTTATTTCATATCATTTTATGGACTATTTAATTATTATTGTTGTTGTTATATAATATTAATTCAGCATAACTAAATCATTGTATTTTGAGTCAGTGTCTCCGTTAAATTAATAACTATTTTAAAAGTAATGTCTAAGATTATGTGAAACATGATATATTTCTTTTAAATAATTATTAAAAATTATTATTTGTTAAATATAAAGCAATCCACTATATTCTAAAACCCTTCTCAATTTTATATTATAAATAAATTATTATGGTATAAATATACAAATACTACTTTAATTTTCATACTATTATATTAGTCGATATTCATATTGTCTCTGTTAATACTTTAAAATGTGTTTCAAAAAGGTTATTATTAGTTGGAAAATGTTTAGCCCCCAAATTCTAGAATGCAACTTCTCATTACTAGTTAGTTGACTTGGAAAGGTACACAGAAGAATACTAGAGAGTTTGATGTGGAAATCAATTAAATATAGTAACAGAAAATGTCACGAACAAGAATATTTTACTTTACTTTGACTTTCAGAATCTGAATGTTCTTAGATTTCAATGTTTTCACATCATGCGATGGATTATTTTAAAATAAAATACGTTTAATTAAATTGAAGTAGCTTTCAAATTAAAATTTGTCTTTTTAACTCGATTTGAAAGTTAAAAAGGTTATTATATTTTTCACTTTTTCTGTAAAAGAAATATTTTCTTATTCTGGATCCTTTCTATCGTACATTTCAACATATTCTGAAAAAATATCATACATAATATTTATAACTATTAATATTATTATCATTAATAATTTGTTTGTCAATATAATTATGATTATATTATTTTTTATTTTAAAGGTTGTTGATTTCTTTCTCGATTTTGTTTTAAAGATATTTGAATGAATTAAGAATAAACACTTTAAATTAAATTAATATTGTTTTCGCCTTTTAAAGATAGCATAATTTATGTATTAGTTGAGGCTAAGAGATTAGAATCGTGGCACTACATACTCGACTTGGTATGTGAATATTTCAACTTCTAGTTTAGTGGTAATGATATTGTTATGGTCATTACATTTAAGGTGTTGTTATTTTGATGTTAAATAACTCCATCATAATTTTATCTTAAAATATACCCTATTAGGTTAAAGGATAAAGTTGTTTTTACAAATTGCTCTAATAATAATAAAAATCATTAAATAATAATTTAGATACTTAAAAAAAAAATTATTGGTATCTAAAATCTTGGTAGCTAATTAGATACCAATTTAGAAATTAGTTTATAAATTTTATTAATAATAGAAACTACTTTAAATATCAATTTTTTTAGTCTCTGAAATAGTATATAATCTAGTCATCATAGCGATTAATTATTTTTTTGTTTCTAAAACTAATTTATATTTAATGATGAATTTTCTTGTAGTGATTATTGATAAATATTTCTAAATTGGTATCTAATTAGCTACCAATATTTTAACTACTAATTTTATAATATAAATAATGGGTAGCTAAAACTTTGGTAGTTAATTAGATACAAATTTAGAAACTATTTATCTGCAATAGAAACTAATTTACATACCAATAATTTTTTTAAGTATATAATTTAGTCAATATAACAACTAATTATTTTTTGTCTTTAAAATTGATTTCTATTTAATGATTTTCTAATAGTGTCATTTTTAAATAATGTTAAATTTGTTAGGTGTATAAAAAATATTTTTAATCTCTATAAAGGAAGTATAGTTTTATTTTTATTTTTTTATAATTGTTTTTGCTTTTTATATTTCTGAAATTGTAAATTCTAATTTTGATGTTTAATATAATAATATTATGGTAAATGTTGAAGGAAATATAAAGCTTTTTAAGAACTCCTAAAAAAATTAAAGTAAATGCTAAAAATTAAAATAGTAATTTCAAATTTCACTTTTAAAATAGGCATTAAATAAAGTAACATAAAAAAAGTAAGATATAAATTTACATAGCTAACCTGAAAGTGACAATAGCTAACCTGAAAGTGACAATGGTGGGAGGAGGAAGACACCACTAGAGAGGAATGGTGGTTCAAAGGGGGTAAATGGAACACTTGAGAAAAAGAAGTGAGGCTACTGCTTGATAGGAATGGAAGAGAAAATATTCTCTTAGACCAAAAGTTAAATGTCCTATGATTTTGATTAAGTACTTAAACAAACAAAACATGAAGTGTGTCCGACAAATGCTAAAGAGTATATCATGCAAATGATTTATTTAACACACAATAAGAGTACTAAACATATACCTATTTCGCCTGATAGATGCTAAATGATTACAGGCGATAAGTACAATCTAAAACTCTAAGCTTACATAAACTCAAATAATATTCTTGAAATTTAAGTATGTAATATAGAGAATGTCTTCATTGTATGTCACGAGAAAGATTCACTCAAAGTAAAATATTTATTCAAATATTTCTTGGGATTCAAGCTAAAACTTAAATGTTCGCCAACTTTCCTAATACAAGCTACTTTCAACTCTAGCTCATCTATTTGTCATGTCTCAATGTGTACTTTTATCTATTTTTTTTGGTGTAAAAGGTTCTCCTACAGGAAAGATAAGTATTGCAAGTTATGAGAGAGATTGTGTGAAGAAGATTAAAGAAATTAATTTTGCATAAAACGCATTAAATGTTTCTCAATGATCAAGCTCGTCAGACAATAGAAAAGGAAGAAGAAGACAATCAAGTAAGTTTAAAGTTACTCAACATGCACGTAAAGGAATGCAACAAATATTTTTCTTTAAGCCGGTATAAAGACATGCTTCAAAGAGAAGAAAAAGTTTTTCAAGAGTTGAAATTGTACTGAATTTTTTGTGCCTAAAAGTTTAGTAAGAACATTGTTTGTGTCCATTGTAGCAAACTAGTTGAAAGTTTAAACCATTGTATAAGTCAAAAGACACGACCTTCTATAGTGGGCGAAAAACATGATATGTTGATCACAAAAACATTGTTAAATAGTGACTTTATAAAAGAACACTTAGGTTAATCTAGGAGTAACTTGTACAAGAATACTAGGATTAAGACAAAATTGACTTAGTGAAAGAATACTTGGTTAAGACCAAAGTGACATGTGGAAATAATTTTTGAATGGGGACAAAAATGGTTCGGAGCTAAAAGAATACTTAAGTGTACTCCGTTGTGGTAGTTTGTTTAATAAAATTTGTCTGGTTGGTCAAGAACTAAACGTAGTTTGTTACGAGAAACAAACAATATAAAATAGTAAGTAATCATTCATCTTTTGATATCTTATTTGCATGTTATCTGTCTGTATTAAATAAAGGAGAAGTTATTTAAATTTTTTTGTGAAATTTAATTTTTTTGTTTATCTAACCAAATACAAAATTTATTGTTTGACTACGAAGTATCATACGAAATTTGTGAAAAACTGAAAAAAAAAATTAAAATACAATTTAAGTTTTTTATTTTTTTGTGTTTTTTCTATTTTTCACATGTCGAATGAAGGTTGCAAAATATTGACAGACTATGGTACGAGTTGGATGAGGGTAAGACTATACAAAAATTAAAGGAAAGGACACAAGCAAAACTTGCAAAAAAACATTGACAGACTATAATGCAAGTTGGGGAAAGGACATAAGGACACAAGGTGGGACACATTTAGAAGAAAAAAATAAGGCAAAGGACACAAAGTGGGACTCTAACAAAAGAAATCTAAATTATTTTCTTTTGTAATTAATGTAAAAATAAATATTATATCTAAATTATTTTCTTTTTTAAGTAATGTAAAAAAATAGATATTATAATAATTATACAAGAACTTGTGATTTATAGTTTAGGGTATATTTGATTGTCTATGATTGTCTCTATAGGTAATATAGAAAATAGATACAACGTAGTTTTCTTGTACAATTGATATAATATTTACTTTCTACGGTTACAAAGGGAACTAATATAAAATGTGTCTTTAATGTTACAAAATTTTCGGTACATGTATTTTTACCTCGGTTTCTCGAAAACCGATTTCATAATGACGATATAAATTGAGATTTTTGCACTATTATTTTAGAAAAAAAAATTTAAAAAATAAAGAAAAATTCACTAATTTTATTTTAATTTAAATATATTTACAATCTCTTAAATTTGAGTTAAATTTACTTTTTAGTTCTTCAAACTTAAATTGGTCATTTTTAGTCTTTATAATTGGAAAAAAGTACTTCAATTTTTTTAGTCTAAATTATATATAGATAGTTGGAATGAATATTTTAAAAGAAAAAGAAACATGGGATTTTTTTTATATTGGAGGATAAGAATGAAAGGCTAAAATAAATTATGGTAAACAATTTTATTTGAAATTGTTAATTAGTTACAAAAGCGACTAAAAAAAATGTTTTCAAACTATGGAGCAAGAAAGATCAATTTTTGTATTTAGAGAAAAAAAACAAATTTAGTTTAAATTTAAAAAACTAAAAGAATACTTAAATATTTTACTTTTTTATTCAAACTTAATAATAGAGTGTCATGCTCATCTTTACACTTGTTTCCCTAAAACCAATCCTTACCTACTTCTTGAACATGTTCAATTAAAAAAATAAAAAATAATTTGTGGTTTAATCTAAAACTCAATATTAAAAGTTATTAAAAGTGAAAATGATGAAAGTTAGAAATGATAATGCTAAAAAATGATTTTAATCTTTAAATTTAAAACTTTAAGCCTCCTAATATTTATTATTTTAAGGGAAGTATTTCAACGTGACAAGTGAAACAATTATGACCAGTAATTTGGATTAGTGCAGAATTTGGGGAAATATTTGAAATTGTGATGGGAAATTTGAAAGTCTTGAATGTGAAAAAACTTATTCATTTAATAGTGTGAACTGAAACGTGGCTAAATTGAACCGGTGTAATGTGGAGATGGTGGCTCTGCAAAATCCAATAATGGAGAACACAAGACAAAAAGTAACACGAATCTATGAGCAAAGAACTTCTACATTTAAATCTATTTTAAATTGTAGCAATAAAAACCTCTTTCAACATGTTGATGTGACAAAACAAATGACATATTTAGATTAATCACATATCTTATCCCTTAATTATTATAATGACATCAATTATCTATAATCACGAACAATTACTAAGTAGTATCATTCAAATTTGAATAATGTAGTGTTTTATTAAGAGATACAAATTGTTACTATGTTAATGTTTTTTTTTTGTGCTAACATGTTGATGTTGTAAAAGAAAATTAAAAAAAAATATACCAGTCACGTTTTAGTTTTTTTTTTAAACTTCTTTTACATGTTATATATGTAATGAATTAATAAAATATGTAAAATTAAAAACATGATAGTTAAAATACTCTAAATAAAGCTTAAATAATAAGATATAAATAATAATTAAACGTGTGATTAAATTTATTTTATACAAATGAAATAGTAAATGCAGTAAAGTGATTATTTATGATAAGTTCCTTTTTGGAAGAGATTTCTCGTGTGTTCTAACCACTTTTAATTTTGTTCTTAGTCTTTAAATTATCTACACAAAAGTTTTAACGTCTTGTTGATGAGATGTCACACATCAAATTTTTAAGCAGCTTATTAGAAAAAAATTATATATATTTATGCAAACATTTTATTTCACCTATAACTATGGTTATTATTTCACAAATTTTATCATTCAATATTTTTTAATCAAGTTTTTAAGTATTATACATTTTATCACACAATTTTTTCCATGTATTTTACCATTTTTTTTGTAAAATGATATTATTTTATAAAATTTGACGATAAAACCATATTATTTTTTAGAAACACATAAGTATTTTGTTATATAATTAACGTATTGATAAAATATATATATATATATATATATAAAATTGAAAATGCAATAATAAATGCGTGATAAAAACTTAAATGATAAAATTTGTAAAATGATAATGGTGGATAAAATATGTAATTAAATATTAAAACCTTAAAAAATTAACTATTGTTATATTAGTGATTTACACTTTTTACTAAGTGAGAATATAACTTCTTCATTATTAATAATTTCATTTAAAATAATTAAATTCTGTAATAGTTAATGATTTACCGGCGAATACAAATAACAAAATAAAATGTTTATAAAAAAGAAATTCAGTTTATTTATTTAAAATTTAATAAATAAATCACTTATTACATATTTTAATACGTGATATACAGTAGTTAATTTTTATTAATTTAGTTGGTTCTCTAATTTCATTAAAATTAAATTAAATTAAATTATTTTTATTTCTTTACTGAAATTACTATAAACTATTCTTTTCTTTTTCACTAGATTTGGCAATCTTAAGATACTCAAAACTAAGTTATTTTGCGAGGCATTCAATCATATTAAACATTATCTTTTCCTAAAAACTAAACCTAATTTTAAGTGCTTCTAGTTGACACACATCTTATCCATAAACCTAAACCTAAAAGGAATTTGTGCATGCACTTATGAGTGACTCCAAATTGCAAGCCATAAAATGAAACAATAAAGCCAAACATTTACTTTCTTTTGTCAAATTATTATGACATTGATTGGTGATGAGCCATATGCAAACCCTCTATGAAGGCAAAAACACAAAGCCCCATCATTTATATATTATCTAAACTATCAATATTAAAAAATTATTAAATAAAAAAATAAATAATTATTATATTAACTAAATTATATATTATTATAAAAATTAAAAATATTAATATCTCAATTAATTTCTACTATTAATAAATTTGTGTGAAAGAGGGTGTTGATGAGAAATCCAATCTTCATTAATGGCACATAGGGATTTGTCTCACACCACTAATTATTGTTATTTAATTGAAGCCTCAAATCAAAGCAAGTGATGCAAAAGTGATTGTGAAAGGGTTGTGGCTTTAATTTATTCACCAAGTTTTGGAGCTCTACGATGCACACATCACCATCAATGGTAAGTAACATGTGAACCAAAGAACACCTTGGTCCTTCAACGCAACGTTCAACCATCATAAATATTTAATCACCAAAAACATATCATCAATATTGGAAAATGACGCTTGGGATAGGCCATGGTGACGATCATCATATTAATTACGTTCACCAATAATGCTTTATAATTAAATAAAAAATATCTAGGGCTCAATAAATCTTTTTTTTCTCATACAAGAATGTGATGGATCAACGTATTCTTTCTATAAAACCTTCACAAATAATTAACTACTTTCCATCATCACCAAGCTTCTTAATTATTTCACCTCTCAACAATTTGGCATAGTTAATACAACTTAATTTATAGGAAAAAATTATGAGAAGAATATTATTTCAGCTGTCTGAAATATGGTTTAAGGAGAAACTATACTGATACATCATTGGTTAAAGCTGAGCTCACTCAATGTGTTTTAATTAATATTTCATATTTACTTTCATGTATAAAAAACATAATTGAAAAAAAAAAGATTTCCATTTTGGCATTTGCTATCATAGTTATGGTTAAAGATGATAAAATGAGTTTGATTCTGTAAATTAGGTTGAATTTATAAGCTTAAAAAACTTACAAACTTAATTGAATCGGTATTTTTTTTTCCCGACTTGATGCGAATCAAATAAGTTTAAATTAAGCCAATTTGTAAGCTTTTGTAAGTTATTTTAAATAATAATTATATTAGTTTTTAGATTTTTAATATTTTTTTGCTAAAATAGAAACTAAATGACCAATTGAAGCAACATAAAAATCATAATTCGTATAAAATAAAAGTCTAAATATAAATTAAATCCCAAATACCACTACAAGAAAAATATGAAATAGAAACCAATTTTAGATAAAAAATAATTAGTTGCTATAGTAATTAAATCAGAAACCATTTTAGAAACTAAAAAAAATTAGTTTATAAATTAATTTCTTAAATGATTTCTAAATTGATATCTAATTAGTTACCAGGTTTTAACTATCAATTATTTAAATTCTAAATTTGGTATAAAAAATCTTGGTTGCTAAATACTAATTTAGAAACTATTTAACAATTATATAAACTAATTTAAAAATTAATTTTTTTAATCTCTAAAATAGTCACTATAACAATTAATTATTTTTTATCTTTAAAATTAATTAATTTTTATTTTATGATTTATTTGTAATTGTTATTTTTTATCTTTAAAATTAATTAATTTTTATTTTATGATTTATTTGTAGTGTAATTAGTAATGTGAAATTAATAAATATAAATTTATCATAAAAATTATAAATTAGAAGTTAGCCACGAACGAGTTATAGAAGAGGCAGAAAAAGTCCGTGGCAACATGCATTTCACAAGCCATCACTTACCCATATATGCCTTTCGGAAGCGCTGATGGCCAACACTGGAAAATAATAAATAAATCATATATAAAGAGAAATTTCAGTCTCCTTTTTTTTTCTTTTCTATTTTTCTGATCACCAATTATTGGAACCCTCTTAATAAATTAAGAAAACAGAAAAAAAAAGCATTCAATCTCCTTTTTTTTCTTTTCTATTTTTCTGATCACCAATTA